>Ga0157363_1004745_pt1 | contig 12594 bp, 10 predicted proteins | sample AttsexASBM1_FD_111477 | JGI IMG/M metagenome (GOLD analysis project Ga0157363, IMG submission 111477) | Fungus gardens microbial communities from leaf cutter ant in Ribeirão Preto, State of São Paulo, Brazil - Atta sexdens ASBM1 | ecosystem: Host-associated > Fungi > Mycelium > Unclassified ...
ACTGGACAAAATAATTTTCAGAGATGAGACGCACGCACTTCCGATGCGGAAGAATTTTGTAGATTGGTGTAATTATATTGTGAAAGCTGAGATTAATTTACGTAGCTGAAAAAATATTATTTAAATATACTCCGAAAGTCGAATGCATATATTTTTCTATCTTTATTATATTCTCGTAAAAAATTAATGTTTGTTCATTTTTTACAAAAAAGTGATATAAGCTTTTGCATAATAATGTCTTTTGTTATCTCTTTTTTTATTCAAACATTGCAAATGTTTCAAAGAAATAATTACATTATCCTATTTTTAATTAATTATATGACAGGTTAATTACGCTTGAATTATAGCATTTAAAAAGCACGTTGAATAATTTGCCATCACTAATTGCATTTTGACTCTTATCATCATTTTTTTGTTATTACTATAATTATTACTCAAATTATCAAGCAATAAAATTTTCGATTATATGACAGCTTATATTACATTTGATTTGCTTTAAATTTTTTATCTACTGATATTTTTCGTATCCAACAGAAGATAACTGTCAAATGTAAAGTCTTTGTGTCTTATTTCGCATATGATATTAGAGTACGGAGATAATATTGCGTTCAGTATTGCCGTTCGCGTTACAACCGCCCTACATCATAAAGACAGTTATGTTCGCACATTTCTTTTTTCGGTACAGCCGTCGGAGCGGTTTCAAACTTAAACGAGCCGCGGCTGACCTCACATCCGGTTCTCTTGGGGCGTGAATAGAATCAAATGGAACGGAGGGTTACTAAATGACAATGGTCAACTCGTACGCGCCGGTTCTTATTTCCGGTACACGCGGACATTGTTCATCGCATCCTGCGCAGTATATGACAACCAAAGGAGCGTTGTCCATCATACTTTATCGCACAGTTCGATCACTTTGAACAATGACATTTTCTTAAAGCATATTTAATCGATACGATTTTTATTACCAAATAATTTAATTTTAATTAAAATTTTTCTAATTTAGATTTTTTTTCACAATTCGCATTTACTTATTTTACTCTCAATCAAATAATTTTATTTCAATTAAATTTGGAAAAGAATAAAATAACAAATAAATAAAAATGTTAATATTTGTTTTTTATAATTATTCATATTATACATTATAAATATAATACTTCTTCTGTAATAAATATAAAATATAAAATGCTAATATATGTATCTTTCTCTTTAATACCATTTCTACAAACAACTATCTTAAACAATGCTAATTTCATTTTGTATTCAATTCTCTTTCAATTTCAATTGAAATATAAGCGAGACAAAATATTAATAAGCTTATAAAATGTGGAAACATTATCATTCATATTGTTCAATTTGCACTGTTATACACGTGGCTTTATCTTTATCTTTAGAATTATGTTGTTTCCTCTTTTCCGGAGTATTATCATAATTCTGAAATTGTAAGCGCTTCGTGCAATGCGGATTTTATACGAATGATAACAATAGTGCTACCGTAATTGAATATAAAGCCCAAGATTAAGATACTCGCATTTCGAAAAGATATATGAGATCGTATTAGAGATTTATTATTATTTCCACGAGAGCCGTCCGCTATTTATATCATATTACGTGTAGTAGCATTAAAATAAAATTTATGTAATGTAATGTGATAAGTAAATTTTTTTAAATACAAATAATAAGGTTGATATTATCTATTTTTAAATAAAATAAATCAACATACCATTTTTGCAATCGAGAGACAAGTTAAAAAATAAATTACGTAGATATATATTGTACATAAATATGTTGCTGTTTAATTCGTCGAAAAAAAAAACTTTTTCAATGTCTATATATTGTTCAAATTACAACAAATTAACATCAAAATAAATTTTATTTGGAATTTTATCAATTAATATTTTTCTAATGTCTCTCTTTAAATTTCTTAACTTTAAGGCTGGGTTGTTTCATTTTTTGATAAATTTCAATTTATTTTCTAATTCTCTTACTCTCTTATGTTCTTACTCTTTTGTTTATTCATTAGAATTATCACGTAGTTTATCCAAAATGGAACAAAATCGGCCCTTAAATGAAGTAAATTTTATTGATTTTGAATTTTATTAATTAATATTTTTCTAACATATTTCTTTTTCAAGAATTAAATGTGTGCTTATTGTGAAGCATTCGATACACTTCACAACATGCTATATTAGGAAGTGCCCGTGTTAAATGAACGTTACAGTCGTGTATAGTGTTCGATCGAAAATAAAATTAAGGTTAATTTGCTGCGTTGCTTCCGATACGTAACACGGGTCATAAGCTTTTGTGCGAGGCACATTAATGACGTTATATGAGGGCTTTCTCACGTTGTGGCCGTTACATGCGTGTAATTATACACGAATATATAAATGTCGTCATAGAGTCACAGGATGTGCACGTAAATTGTCCACGCGTAATGAATTTACGGCTCTGTCTGTTCAAATTCCAAATGCAATGATTGAAAATGCACCCAAAATCACTGGAACCGCTTAAACACAGATATTAGCCATCATGGCCTCATTATCATTATGTTAATTCATCTGTTTCAATGAATTCACAGATACATATTTGTCACATATATAAAATGTTATAAATAGCGTACCTCATAGGTCTACCTATTATTCATCAAAAGATTTATTCATTAATCCAGATATTAGACAAACTTTTCTCATAATACATATTAACAAATATATTAATTGAAAATCGGAATTATATAATAATAATAAATTCATATTCATAATTAATATTTAATAAAATAAGTTAATTAAATGTAACATATTCTTATGATATATTATGCATGGCATATTGTAAATAATCTGTTTCTTAAATTAAATTAAATTAAATTAAATTCTTAAATTTAAAAAAATGCGAAAATTTTTAAATTAAATAGAGAAATAATTTAAATTAATTAGATATATTCTAATATTATTAATTTTTTATTATTCTTCTATTCGCATCTTCTTCATAAAAACTTTACAGTATATTATTTTTAAATATAATTTTTATGTTCATTTATCATATTTCATTTCGTTTGACTAACAATTTTCTCTGTAATCTGTTTTCAGTTGGCATCGACACTGATGTTCTAGTAAAGGTACCAGGCGTACTGAGAGAAAGAGAGAGGAGAGAGAGCGAGAGAGAGAGAGAGAGAGAGAAAGAGAGAGAGAGGATAGAGAGTAGGAGAGCAGTACAAACAGAGCAGCATGTTGCGTGCACAAGTCATCGTCTTCCTACTGGCAATTACTTCCGTCTATGCCAAGGTAGCCGTGTTGCCGCACGATGTCTACCCCGGTTACGAGGTGACGCAATTCCGGCGCGACGCGAGTCGCGCTTCCAATTTCCGTCTTCTGGAAACCGGTTTCTCCAAGTACTTCACTGTGCTGGGTAACGGCCTGGTGATGACGACATCAGACCTGACGCCGCTGGTGGATCGCTCCGTGAACCTGATCGTTCTGGAGGAACTGGCCAACGGCACGCAGACCCACGACCTTCACCTCTACGTCATCAATCGCCGAAATATGCTGACCTTCTCGCATGATCGTCTGGGTGAAGGTGAAGTACCGGAGAATTCACCGATTGGAACGAGGATAGACGGCTTTCCAATTTTGCGGGCACGCGGCAGTTTTCCGGTTCACTATAAGATCCTGCCGGATAATAATGGGGAACGTCCCTTTGCTCTGCGAGAGACTGAATCCAATGATACCGGCTTCAATCTTACCCTGAAGAATCAGATGCAGGGCGTCAGAGTAGTCACCGCAAAACCTCTAGATCGCGAGATTCACGGTATCTATACTGTCGTGATACATGCGTCGGATGGTAATTTTCTCAGCACTTCAAAGATCAGTGGTATCGTTCATGTACTAGATCAGAACGACAATAGTCCTATCTTCGAACGCGAGCTGTACATTTTCGAGATCAGACCAACGAATTTGGACACCTTGCGCAAAGGTAATGTGGCGCAACCCGGTTGGAAAAGGTTCTCCACAGTGGGCAAAGTCACGGCCAAGGACGCCGACGGGGACAAGGTCGCGTACAAGTTGGTCACGCCTAGTAGCCTACTGATCGTCGTACCACAGACCGGCGAATTGTTGCTGACTGGCGAGCCGGAAGTCAATTCGGAGCAGGATAGCGAATGCGAGTTAATCGTTGAAGCGCACGACCTACACACACCGAGTCGCAATACTGAGAAACCGGCCAAGGTTATCGTGAGGTTCCTCACCTCAGAACCAGACGACCCACCAGAAGTGCATCGTATAGAGAAAAGAAGGGTCACTAGAGCAGTGCGACCGACAAAGAAAGTTGACTTCACAGAAGCGGACGGAAATATCGAAGGCAAGATTGCGTTTTATCTAGAGAAGGAAAATGAGAAGGAGACCTACAAGATAAGAGACGAGAACAAGTGGGTCACCGTGGGTGCCAATGGTTCTGTGATGGTCAAACAGAAATGGGATTACGAAGAGTTGGGCCCAGAGAAGACCATTGACTTTTGGGTTACTATTACGAACACAGGTACAGGTACTATCACAAAGAATTTTTCAAATTTTATCTAAATCCTCCGATCTTGATGTCAAGATGTGTTTTTAGCGAACAAATGTTTCTGTATACATTTTAATCAATTTGATTTTATCGTTATGGAGAAAATATATTCTCTGGAAAATATTTATTTTGCATAATTTCGCTTTTAATATTTTATATTATATTAATTTATAATATTTAAATACAAATATCTTTTTATAATCTTTATATTGTTTAATTAATTTTTGCTTCGGTATTCTCTGCATGTATAGAGCCCTGCGTGCGATATCCACCCGGTGTCCCGTGCCCATATTATGATGGTAAAATTTTATTTCGATAATTAATGCATAACAATAATCTCAACTCTGGCACATTTCATGGCCCATTCTTGTACACACGCTTTTCTTTTCATGCTCTATCATTGGGACTCTATTTAGGGTGCGGTATCTCTCGTTTTATGTAATTTCGAGCATGCACAGAAAGAACGATTTGCTGAATCTAAAAACTTAGCTAGCTATAGATCTGAAAATAATTTTGTGTTGGACATGAAAATAATTATACAAAACGCTTACACTTGATGAAATTGCTGCAAAAAGTTTTAATATTCTAGCAACGAGTTTGAGCGTTCTGCATAATTTGAATAGTCTAAATAGAATTATTTTCAAATGTGTGTCTAGTTGAATTTTTAAATTTTTACTTCAGCAAAATTATTCTTTTTGTGTAGGTAAGAATATTTGAGCAAGTTAAAAAATATTATATTTTGCAGAAATTTGCGAAATTAAATATATATATGGCAATAAGTATTTAAAGATATACCTTCTACGTTTTCTTTTTACTCATTTCTAATATTACATTTGGTTGTCGTATATTAATTACTTGGAAAATATAAAATGTGTATATAATTATAATATACAAGTAATAAGGGATTTATATACTTTATTTACATATTATGAATCAAAATTATGTAATCGCAAATTGTTACAAAATATTTATTGCCGTATCTGTCTGCTGTATCTCAGGAAAAATATTTTCCGCAAGTATATATTACTAATAATAATTGTAACTCTTTTCTTTTCTTGCATCATCGGTTTTCAAAGGGTTTCAATGTAAGTATCAATCTCTGTATATATTTCACCTTCTTTATAATATATTACACATCAATATATTACACATAAGATATATGATACATAAGTCAAACATTACTGTATCTCATATTGCTTCTAAATTGCACTTTCATGTTCTCTCAAAAGATTTTTGTAGAAGCGCATTCTTATTGCTCACGCTTTGAGTAGCACTTTAGATATTACAAAATAAATTTCTGTTTATCACTCAGCACTGGTATGAACGCTATTTGTGTACGAAAAACTGGGAATATGTATAATATTTGTATAAAAAAGAAAGAGGAATATTGTTGAATTCTAATTGAATCTCTCTCATTTTGAAAGAAAATAACTACTGCAGGTAATATGAAAGAAACATATACTATGTAATTAAATTTCTTCCAAACAACATATTTCCTTACAAAGTCTAATTTAGTATCTTTCACGTAAAGCATAATAAAAAAATATAACATGATTTACTTTCGTTGTATGGTTAAATACAGATTCGCATTGAGGTCATTAATCTTCAGAGTGTTCCATTAAAAAATAAGCATTGAAACAGCGTTGCAATAAAGATTAAAATTTCGCAACACGCAAGTGGCGTACCAGCAACGCTGCTCTACATTGTTAATGCATTCGCGTGGCTGTTACGTGTACGCGATAATCGATGTGACGTTATAGATACCGACAATCAGCGCGTCATCATCAACATGAAGGATGTGAATGACGAGCCTCCGTATTTCATTAATCGGCCACTACCGATGCAAACGGTCGTCCAGCTGAACGCACCGCCGAACACTCACGTGTTCACCCTTCAAGCCAGGGATCCTGACACCGACCACAACATCCATTACTTCATCGTACGAGATCGAAGTACGTAATGCCACGAGTAATCGAGATTCGATATTTTGAACATTAACTTGTACGTTCATCGTGTCGCTGATAATATATATAATAAAGAGCGAGCTTAATCTCGATAAAAAGAAATAAAATGCACGTGGAGTATATATAAACTTTCTAGGAAATTGATAATCCATTTAAATAATATTTAAGCAATACTGATATAAATTGTTTTTGAGTTTATGCTACACTTGAAAAACTGAATAGAAAAGGGAAATAATTTCCAATATCCATATCGTACGTACATACATTAAAACAAAATTTAATAAATTTTTCCTTTAACGATTAATTGACAATTTCACGAAAGAAAAGTTTAATATAAAGATATGTAATTAAAAAGATATGTAATTAAAAATTTTAATAATATTCATTCTAATTTTATATCTACGTCTTTTATATATTGTTTGCCTTATAGATGTACATATATTAATTTTAGATTTATAAATGTAATAATTATTATAAGGTTTGTTTGTTTTCATAATAATTCAGTTCTATCAATTAACTTTTGTAAAAATATTAAATTACATATCACCAAAAAATTCACCATTGATAGAAAAAGTGTATTTCCTCAATATTCTTATAACAAACATCATTATGCATATTTATTATTATACATATACCATAAATTATTATATTCCACATGCATTTCATTATCTTATTGCAGAGAAAAATTAATTTTCATATCGGCAAAAAATATATAAAAACTTGCTCTTGATAAAAGCTACATTACTACTAACTAATTAGAAAGAATAACTGTCTCGTTTGTATAAATAAAACATTAATTGAGAATTTGGTGCTAAATTTTTCATTAAATGGGAGAATATAATTGTCGATTGAACATTTCATTAATTATAAGAGAAATATATGTCGAATTTAACAAACGCCACATAGGAACATGTAGAACGATGGCGATATGGCCTAATTATTAATTTACATGCATTGCATCGGCGTAAAATTGTGCATTGTTCTCATTGAAAATGCACCTGATGATTATAACGTCGACCTAGTATCATATTCCGCAATTTATAAGATTATATAGTAATGACGCCATTACGCCGAGTGCTTTCCCTGCACAAATGCTTCGATATCATGAACAATTTTTATCGCGATATGAATATGAAGTATAAATCCATTTTGTGTTATTAATACACGCTCAATAATTAATGAAGTGACGAACTTAAATACGATGACATTTAAAATTGACTGTTTTTTTCATTTGCTTCTCTGCAAATGCCGAACTTTAGATTTATGTATCAATTTGCTTACTATTTTAATCAAAATTTAATTTAATTTAAATTCAAATAAATAAAAACTAGAAATCATAATATAATTAGAATGCAATATTGGTGCATTACAAGATTTTCATTGGCGTAACTAAGGGAGATGATGTATCCTAAGATGATTCCTTTAATTAATTAATTAATTAATTAATCACATTGCACGCAGCTGGCGGTCGCTTTGAGGTCGATGAGAGATCAGGAGTAGTACGTACTCGAGGTACCGACCTCTTCCAGCTGGATATGGAGTATGTCCTTTACGTGAAAGCTGAGGATCAGAACGGCCGTATCGACGAGAGGCGTTTCCAGTCGACTCCTGAGGAGAGACTATCGATCGTCGGTGGAAAACGCGCACCGCAGTTCTATATGACGGCGTACGAGGCTGAGATACCGGAAAATCAGAAGAAAGACTCCGAGTTAGTTCGCAAGTCTATTTCCAAAATGAATTAATTCTTTTAATTCGTACTTATTAAAAGAGCGGCCTGAATTTTTTTTCAATATAATGCACAGAAAGAATAATTTTAATAAAATAATAAAATATCTAAAAATTTAGTTAGATACAAATTTGAAAATAAATAACTTTGTTGGATCATCAAAATAATTATGAACATTTAAGTGTTTACAAAAATGTTGCAAAAAATTTTAATATTATAGCAACCAATTTAGACATCCTGCATAATTATTTTGATAGTCCAAATAAAATTATTTTCTGATCTATATATAGCTAAATTTTTGGATATTTCAGTAAAAACAATTCTTTTCGTTTTGTTTCTATCATAAACTCTCACTCTCGTAAATATATTATATAATTATATAGCGCTTTTCGAGAAAGCTATTTTTTTGTATAGTGCTTTCTGTTTATAAAAATATAATTTATACTTATCCTCCGGATAATTTATATGTATCCTCCGGAGCTGACGAGTATTGAGAAAGAACCCATTCAATTCTATTTTTTTTATACTACATCTACAAATTCGAATTATTATTATTAAAATAAACTTACAATTAATATTCACTTACACATTTCCTTTTTTATACAAATTATGCGCTGAAAGAAATATTTTGTATAAATAACTATAATTTTTTATATAAAATTATAATTATTCATACACAACATTCCTCTCAGTGTTATTTTGATTCCTTGGAATTAATTAATGCCTTTTAGTATTAATATAAAATAGTCAATATGTTAAATAAATTTTACAACGTTTACTTAGCGTCAGCAACTATATTGTTATAGATTTTGACGTTAGCTCCAGAGAAATAAAAATATTACAAGAAATATAAAATATTTAATCTTTCTTTTTAAATTAGTTGTTTATTGGATATTTCTGTTTTAATTTCTATTTAAATAAATCTCTGTTTTGTTTGTTATTTTTATAATTACTTTTTCATGTCTAATTTGTCATAACATTCTTTATTTGCTTTCAATGACATTATTTGTATAAGATTGCTTGCATGAATATTGTAACTGTTTAACTTTAGTCCACTTTATTATCGAAATCTGTTTGTCTTCGAGTTAGTTGACTTTTCGAAGTTCGATCTAAATTCGACCGAGTTGCGTGACAAATAATAATCAAGACTTCTCAAACTTTTTTTTTCCACATCATAACTCTGCTTTTTCTAATCTATCAAGCTCGCGGGGAATATGAGTGTCACATGTTCAAACTTTTCAGTATAATATCGGTGAAAGCCAAGTCGTTCGCCGATCGAGAGATACGCTACACGCTGAAAGCACAAGGTCAAGGAGCCGCGGGTACATTCAACATCGGCCCGACTTCTGGAATTGTAAAACTTGCGAAAGAACTAGATTTTGAGGATCTACGGCAGCCCCACATTTATTCTCTGATAGTGACAGCTACGGAGGACTCTGGCGGTTTCTCAACATCAGTCGAAGTAACTAAATTTATGTTTCTCTCGAAACTTTGTTGTGTTTTCACGAAGAATAACAATCCTTTCCCCCAGAAAAATATAGCACACGCCAAAATCTGCATACAAACATGATATATCATTTCTCTTTACTTGTTGATTATTTTGAATTAAATGTCGAATTAATATTTCATCGTTATAACCGTATCTTACGATTTTTTATTCAATTTTCAGCTAACAATCCGAGTATCGGATGTAAACGATAATGCCCCTAAGTTTGAGTTGCCGGATTATCAAGCTCACAACGTCGATGAGGATATTCCGTTGGGCACGAATATACTGAAAGTTAAAGCAACTGACGCCGATTCAGGAGCAAACGCGGAAATAGAATATTTAGTATCCGACGATCACTTCAGTGTGGATTCAAATGGTATTATTGTTAATAATAAACAACTCGATGCAGATAACAATAATGCCTATTACGAATTCATCGTTACTGCAAAGGATAAAGGTAAGTCACTTCAAAAAATAAATATACTTGGATTATAGCGTAATTCTAATTATAAAAAAATATATGTTTTGGCTTAACAGTAGAAATAAATACCAACGTTTCTTACTTATTAAAAGAACCAAGGGAATAAATTACTATTAAAAAAGTGATATGAGAGAGAGAGAGAGAGAGAAAGAAATCAAATATTTTGACATAAAGGACATAATTATTAAAAAATTAAAAAATTTCAAAATCTTATTTTATATACAAAATACAATATTAATCTAAAAAAACAGAAACTGTCCATAATGAATGGCACTTTTAAATATTAATCAACCTATTTTTGTTTTTTTTTCATTCGCGATAAAACACATTGTATACGTTAGATTAATCGCGTTCGATTAATCGCGAATGAAATGACATTATAACTTGTTATTTTTATTGAATTTCACTGGATCACGGATGATCATTAAATTCTTCGATATCCTTCGCTTTAAGAAATTCAAATATCGTGAAATTGTTGCTCATACTATCCGGCGATTTGGTCACGTAAAAGAAATCGACATTTATAATGTTCCGTCAGCAAGCTGAGGATCAACTTGAGCGGCTAAATCTCATGGATTTGGTTTTCAAACGAGCTTCAAATTCTCGTCTCGCACGGGCGCGAGATAAAGCTCACATCTGTAGACGCGAATTCGCATTATTTGCATACAGTGAGAATTTCGGGGCGGTTTTCAAACAAGTCGTGGCTTAATTGAAAATAAAGCGGCCGAATTGGCACGAATAACACGTGCGCTTTTATTTATTGCGCATCCATGAATGTATTTTATATTGGAAAATTTGATATCGCAGTAAATATTTCTTGATGCGTATCACATCCTGAATTCAATTATTTAAGTTACTATGCTGCGATTCACATCATTTAAATCAATATATTGTTATGTTCGCGATTTGCATCGTTTTAAATACATTAAAAAGTTATACGTATATCTCTTGATTAAATCTAATCTATAATTTGTGTCCTGATTTTGTTTTTAATTATTTTTTATATTTCTTGCCTATTTACTTTCTCTTCTGTTTCTTTATTTTCTGAGATAAAAGTTGACAAACTTTGGAAGAAACAAGAAACACGTGACAAGAAATACGATTGTCGATTCTAAAGAAAGAAAATCGTAAGAAAAAAAAGAAAAAACAAAAGATAGTAAGAAAAGAGTACATTGTAGATTAGACTTTACATTTATGTTTTCTGCAAATCGTCGCTATTGTCAATTAGGAATTTAGTTCCGCCAGAGATCCAAATGTTTAATAAATAATTAAAAAAAACGATCGTGCTTTTCAGGCGAACCATCAAAGACTGGCACGGCGACAGTGCGGATATACACAAAAAATAAAAACGATGAAGAGCCAAAGTTCTCCCAGCAGGTTTACACGCCTAACGTCGACGAAAACGCCGGACCGAACACTCTGGTCACCACCGTGGTAGCTTCTGACAAGGATGGCGATAACGTGAGGTTCCGATTTGTTGGCGGGAACACCACGTCGGGGCAGTTCGTAATTGAAGAGATAACGGGTGTGATTCGTCTTCACGGGAAAGAAATCTCTTTGGATCGGGACAAATACGAGCTAAACGTCACTGCCTTGGACGACGGCGCGTGTTGTCCCAATGGCGATAAAACCATTCACACTAGCACCGCGGTTGTCGTCGTCTTTATAACTGACGTGAACGATAATAAACCGGTCTTCAAGGATTGCGGGATGTATTATCCGAAGGTGGAAGAAGGTGCGCCAAATGGTAGCACGGTTATCAAAGTACAGGCGACTGACGAGGATAAAGGTGTCAATGGACAAGTCAAGTATTCGATTGTGCAACAGCCTAATCAGAAGGGCACAAAGTTTACCGTTGACGAAGAAACTGGTCAGGTTTTGACTAATAAGGTACAATTAATGATCTTCTTTTTAATAGTTTTACGCATAAAATTTTAATAAATATTTATATTTAATATTACATTTTTCGATATTTTATATTTCTATTGATTCTACGTTTTAATTTTGATTATTGCATTTTATTTTAATATAGTTATGCAAAACGTACAAGTTTAATTCCGAATTTTACATTTGACCTGAAGTAACATTTGATAAAGCCATAAAATTATGTTGACTATATCAGAATGTATCAGCTTTAAAAGATAATACGAATGCAATTCGCGTTGGAGAGTGCATTTAGTATTCTAAACACATTAAAAACATCTAACAATCATTAACTCTAGCTCTACTTTTCCATCTTTTGTACATATCGCAGACCGAACGATAAGCATGCAAGGCACTTAATTCTAATTGCTGTTCGTGCCGCGAATCCATAAAGATTTCTAACAAACAGATATTGCAATAATATATCTACTTGTAAGTCATTTTTATACATTTCTATTAC
>Ga0157363_1004746_pt1 | contig 12593 bp, 7 predicted proteins | sample AttsexASBM1_FD_111477 | JGI IMG/M metagenome (GOLD analysis project Ga0157363, IMG submission 111477) | Fungus gardens microbial communities from leaf cutter ant in Ribeirão Preto, State of São Paulo, Brazil - Atta sexdens ASBM1 | ecosystem: Host-associated > Fungi > Mycelium > Unclassified ...
AAGTGAAGCGCAGTCTAGAAAAGCCATTGCATTACTTTATAAATTTAGTGATTTTATTAGGAGTTCCAATGGCGCACATCGCTAATTGGCCAATTTAAAACAAAATATTTTCATTAGTAAAGCAGTGAAATGTTACCGATCGATGTGAGTGGATTGCTATCGCAATGTGTGCTAACGGGACCTTTTCGCTAAATTTAGAGATATGGATAATCAAAATTACCAAGTAATTATCAAGTTAAATTCCTACTATTTCCAATATTGGTTTAGGAAGAAAAATGTCAACTTAGTATCATAGTAATTATTAATTTATTTTCATCTTTAAAATTCATATAAATATGATATTCAATCATTATTAAACATATATTCTACTTGTACTGTTATATTATGATTTTTAACATATAAAATTACATGTAAATTTCATAATTTATTTAATATTAAAATATAATGAACAAATATATAATTATAATTGACATCAAAATATAAAATTAATATATTAAAAATAAACTTATAACATATTTTATTGGTATTTAATTAATTTTAATTTTTGATATTTAAATTAGAATGTTTTTTCTTTAATATCTAGAGACAGAAGCATACAATTCTTCCACTATTTCCTGCACATCCAAGCGTTTTCTTATTTCTTCAAACATTTTTGTATGTGACCTTGAATTTTCTCTCTCCAAAAGATAACAAAAATAATGGTTTAAAAAATGTAAAATACTAGAGGTATCAAAGTCAAGAAATCTGTAAAATGTCTAGAAAATAGAAAAAGGATTAATTTATTTATTTCTATTTATCTATTTATTTATTTCAATAATTAATTTAAGAAAGTTCATAGTCTATCATTAAGCGCAAGCGCGCATACATGCATATAGGAAATATAACATATAAAAAGTTGCAGAACCCTTTAATATTTCAGGAAATAAGCATTTCCAAAACAAATATTCTATACAAAAATTGTTTTAAGTTGGCACATCAGATGATAATATTAGTTTGACTTTTAATAGCGTTGTTAAAGTCACGTAAAAATCACTTTAAAATTTTTTAATGCTAATCCTTATTTGTGAATGCATATTCTGATTGCATATTCTTATTGCATATAGCTACTTCGAGAATTTTCCAAACACTATAATAATAAAGCATTTTTTATTAAGTATTTTCTAAGAATGCGTTCCACTTGACGTTCACAACAATCATGGAATTATTTTTGTTTCAAATATTCATTTTTGTATCAAATATTAAACAGGAAATGCTCGCGAGCGTTGTAAACATCTAATGAAATGTACCTCAAGTTAGAAGGCTTGAAAATTACAGTACCGCCAATATTAGCAATGTCATTGACAAAATATTTATTAAAGACGGCCGGTTTTATGGAAGTTCGCATTTATGTTAAAATTGAAGTGATTAAAAGTAAGAAACTGAACAGTATTAATTTCATGATTTATTTATTTCGTAAATATATATATATATATATATATATATATATATATATATATTTTTTTATATATATATATATATATATATATATATATATATATATATATATACATATAACTTAATAATACTCGATTTTTATTTAAAACTGTGATTTTAATGTTATCATCCGAATTTGATTATCAATACAGATGATAATGGTAAAGAAAAACATTATCTCGTGGCAATATTCAAAGTGTCCGATTGATGTTCAGAGTTACCTTGCACATCATCATCATTGGAGGTAATATATAGGGGGGATCCCCGAATATTTTAGTCAGATTTTGAGATTTTATAAGAAATTTAATTCTGAACAAAAAGTTTCCGGTAAACAGGAATAAAAAGATACTTTTTTAAAAAGTTAGCACCCTCTGAATTCATAATTATTTTATATTATATTATTTTTATAAATATCAGAGAAAGGATGCGTTTTTTAACAAAACAAAACAACTACTAAAACAAAAGTTGTAGAAAATTAAATCATCTTTCAAATATGAAATCAAAGTAGTGTGTTTTACAGATTTTGAGATAATTATTTCAAATATATAAAAAAGTTTTCTCAGCTGTCGACATTAGAGTTTTTTTAAAGATATTCTTCATTAAAAAGCGATTTTATTAAGATCGTATAATGTATATACAATAGTAGAAGTTAAAATCTATAACGGTCGAAGCTGGATGTGCACTGCATGTCCATTTTGAATTTTCATTACTCATGGAGTTTTAGAAAATCATTTTGCATGAAATTTCTGAATTTTCATGTGTTCCTCTTTGCTCTGGCCATTTTGAATTTTATAATTCTATCTTCAGATTCGTAATCAACGATCTCAAAAACCTCATAATGATTTTCAAACCGATTTGTCAAGTTTTCGCATTTTGATCAAAGATATGAAATCATTCGTGACCTTTGCGAATTTTAAGATTTCTGGAGACATCTTTATTTACAAATGGCATGCAAGAAATTTCAACGTGTCATTTCTCTTTATGACTTCATGCACGATTTTATGTGACTGCAGCAACTATTTAGAAGCTTAATAAAAACTAACTTTATATAGTGCTTTGAAAAACTCTCAAAATCAGTTATAAAGTTGGAAAATAATGCGTTACTTGTACTACCATTACTTTTTTCATTACTTTTTTTGGGTAACGATCGTTACTATTCTTTTTTCTATTTTTAACAATAACGTCGTTAAATATATAAATATATATATATATATATATTTGCAGTAAAACGATTCAGTCTTTTTATCGTTATTTTAATTTTTATTGGATGGATTGGATTGGATCATATTTTGATATTGCTGATGCTGAAAAATGTTTCATTTTTGTGTCTCTAGAAGTGTACTTCTAATTACCCAAATTATCATTGTTATAATATAATGGCGAAATACTTAAAATATTTTTAAATGTGTAAATATACAAATATATATTTACAATTTAATATTGTATTATGTATAAGGTTATTATTTGCAATAAATACAATTATAAAATGTTTACTTTCTCATTTTTATTTCCTAAAAATATTTTATATTGTAATATATCTTAGACTGCATTCCGTAGTTACTATCAGTTGAAAATCTCTAATTCACATTACATACGTACTACGGATTTTCAGTACCGGAAATGAATCTTGAAATACATTCTTAATAATGACATTAAAGTTTAAAAGTATATAGTAAATATTTAATTTAAGTTTGACAATTGAATTTAGCTTTCGATGATTGTTTCTGCCAGATTCGTTTTGTTTTTTGTATAAAAACGCGTCGAATAAGTCTAATTTTATCAACATCATATGTGAGAAAGCTAACTCAAAAATTCCTTGAAAAGTAATGAAAAAGTAACGATTCATTACTTTTTCAAATAACGCGTTATTTCTTAAAATGAATAATTAGCAACAGTAACGAGATATTTTTAACAAAAAGTAATTCTAACGATAACGCATTATTTTTTTAAGATAACATTCCCAACTCTGATTATAAGAATATACAAAAATGATATTCGTTAAAAAATTTCAGTGATTTTTATCTGATTTCCATTCAGGATTTGACAAGGTAAACCTACCAGGTTTTGTTGGGTTGAATTACTAAAAAAACTCAAAATGAAATGCCGATATGCTTAGAGCCGAAATTACATTATTGAAGCGCGATTGCTGATAGAACTCAAAATAGAAGATGTTTTCGACGTTCAAGGAGTTTTTTTATAGAGAAATTTTCAAAAATTTCGATTCTTTCAAAACTAAAAAATTTTAAATTGGCAGTTTTTGTTTTATAAATCGTAAAGTAAACAAAAAACTACAATTTTTGCTTTGAAACATTTATATGAAATGATATATGTATCATTTTTCTTTCAATTATTTATTAAATTATACAATACAAAATTTTATGATTTCTTAAAAATATAATATATTCTTGAAAAAATTCACAAAAAATATATTATACATAACAAATATTTTGAGATCACTAAAGATTTTTTTTCGATTTTTAGAAAATTAAAAAAAATCATTTGATTTAATTAATTTTTAGATTTAATTTTCATCTTTCTTCAAATATTAACTCTAATAAATGTAAAATTAATGTATTAATGTATTAAATATATTATTTATCATGTATTTTTTTGAGTTTATTAAAAAATTGATACGTAACAAACATTTTAAGATCTAACACGTGATGGAACTATTTTTTATAAAAAAAATGAATTGAATAAAAAATGATCGGGTTCAAATACTGATCGGCTCGATTTGGTATAAAATGTTTTTTATACAGATATATGTGTGTGTATATTGTATTAATTAATGAATTAATTAATGAATTAAATAAATTAAATTGAAATTAATTCATTAATTATTTATTATATTGAATAGCAAATCTTGCTAATCATTAATGGACTGTAAAGAATAAAAATGCATAAAACCCGGAAAAACTTATTAAAATCTATGGAGCGAATCTTGCTAATCATTAATAAACTATAAAAAATAAAAATGCATAAAATCTATTAAAATCCGAAAGAACTCGGGTTTTTAAAAAAAAACTTCTCTGTGTTTTTTTTTAATTCGAGTTATTTCAAACCCTGCCTCCACTATCAAAGTCACACCAATATTATCTATCTAATTCTCTATTTAAAACCTTACAATTTTTGTAAAGAAATTTCTTTTGGAAATGCTTATATTCTATATAAATTTAAAGAAATATTTTTTGTAGATATGTGTATATTACGTACTACATATATCCAAAGTGGCCTATCGAAAAAATAGATTGAACAACTCCTACAAAAATGATTTTTTGAAAAAACGCAAAAACAAATCAATTTGTATTAGGAAGGGGATCTTTTGTAATTCTTACCCTTAATCCTCTAAATGGGGATGTCAATTCCTAAAAAATTTCAAATGAGTAGGAGGGTCAAGTGATACATTATTAGAAAGTCTTCCAGTTCTCTACATTCCTACGTTTGATTTTTTAAATTCGATCAATTGGTTTAGAAGATTTGGAGTGTAAATCTAAAACAAACAAATCTTCATATCTTCAAACTTTCTTCTTTATATCTATCTAATTAGTCCATTAATAAGTTACAAGGAATATCCAAATATGTATCATGTAATTTAGCATAGTAATTGTTCAAAATATTGATCGATTTCCATACAATAACAGCAACAGTTTCTGCTCGAAACATCGTCGTACATTCTGCAGCATTTGTGAATTTGATGGCATTCGTCGATGATATGTTGATATAAATCTTCTAAAAAGAAGCTGGTAGTGTTGCATAAATTTTACTTTTTTAAGTAATCCCACAAAAAGAAATCTAATGATGACAAATCTCCGAGGAGGTCATTCAATAGCGCCTCTCCTTCCAATCCAATGACTTGGAAAAGTTTTATCCGAATATTCTGAATAAGCCGTGCATAATGTGGAAGAGCTCCGTTCTGTTGGAATACTAATTGATCTTCGAGATAATGCTTATCATTTTCGATAATATCAGTTAAAGTTGGATTAATGACGTCTTCTAACAATTCCAAATATATATCCCCATTCAAATTATGAAGTAGAAAAAAGAATTCAATAAGACGATGCCAAAAATACCAGCTCAAACATTTAATTTTTGTGAGTGTTGGATATGGATTTCGTAAAATCCTCAGAATAGAATCTGCCCAATAACAACAATTATAGCAATTTATTATATTATTGAAAAAAGAACATTCGTTGGAAAAACAGATATTAAAAAGAAAATTTGGATTATTAGCCACCCGTTCACTTATGACTTCACAAGATTACAAACAACAGTCAAAATCATCTTAAGTTAGTATTAAGTTAGTATTGAGTTCCTGTAACAACTTAATTTTATATGGATGGAACTTGTGGTGTTTCAAAATTCATTGAATACTAGTTTGACTAACACCAGATACAGCAGCCAATTGTCTCGTACTCAATGTAGGATCGATAGCAGTATGCTATCGTTTATTTAGAACGCCATTTATTTGATTTCGTACAGAATTTTCAGCATTTCTTTTTTTATTCACGCATCTAATCTCTTTAAATTTTGCCACTAACTCCAATACATACTTGCGATGAAATGCTTATTTGTATGTCCTTGATTGAATAAAGGAAGATCCCATTAGTGCATGATGTGATAGCACACATCCACAAACATCGGCCAGTTTTCTAGTAATTTTTCACTGCTTTACCAATGAGAATATTTTATTTTAAATTAGCCAATTAACGATGTGGAATTCCTCCATTAAATATAGCAGGGAACGGAAAGTTATTTTTTAAAAATAACAAGTTACAGTTATTAGTACTTGTTATTAAATAAAAAAAGTAACAAATTATTATTATTAATTACTGATTTTTAAAAGTAATTCGTTACAATTCTTTGTGCAAGAAAAAATTTAGTACCAATTTCACAATTCGAAACAAATTGGTGTATTCATAGTCGATTCTTACATTTAAGATTGTCTTAAGTACAATCTTAAGATGTCGTAAGCCAATCCGAAGACTGTATTAATATTTTATGACATTATATTTAAGACAATTTTAAAATAAAAATGGACTATGAATACCGCGTTTCATAGTTGTAGATCTTGAATCAGACAAAGAGGATGGAGATTTAAAGAGAGACTGCACCATGTTATCCCATCATAGAAATACTCCGGAGCAAAGTGGGATGAATGGAGATCTCTTGTCCTCTGAATTTCAGCAACTTGTAAAATGCAGTTCGCGTGTTATTCAGTGTTGCGAAGTATAAAGACTTTATTGTAAAGATAATCAAATTGGTTCGAAATACAGAACTGCGGAGTAAGGAAGTATAGAACTGCGAAGTTGATTTTTACATTACATGACTTATCGTTGAAAAACGAGAAAATCTGGCACAAGTTTATATTTCAGAGTGTTCGTAAAAGTTCGTTATACATTCAAATGGAAAAAGATTCATTGTTACAATACTGGTGTAATATTTAAAGACTTTTAATAAACTGTTTGTGAATTCGAAACTGTAACTATTATTAGCTACTAAAACGAAATTATTCTTTGAAGTTCATCTCTATCCTGTATCAAAAAATCCTAGATATTTAGATAGATATTTCTCTAAATATCTTGGAGAAAAAATTACAGCACATTTATTATTTCCAAAGAAAAGTACCATCATTTCAACCCTTTCTACAATCGAGTAAACTATAATGAAATTCATTTGTCGCACATTCTACTAAGTAGATACTGTTAGGGTCTTGCTTGAAAACACTGAAAAAAGCCTATGGTTGTTAATAGTAGATTCTTAATATCAAGAATACAAAAGAAAAATCAAAACAGGAGCACAGTAGAAATAATGATCAAAATTCATAACTTTGAATATCTATAGACATACCTTGTTACTAAAGTCAGAATCTCTATTATTGTATGGAAATCGATTATCAACATTTCAAACAATTATTACGTTAAATTATATACGGTACGTATTTACACATTCCTTGTAACTTATTAATGGATTGATTCGATAGATAATAAAGAAAAAGTTTGAAGATATGAAGATTTGTTTTACATTTCATTCTGTATCTTCTAAACCAATTGATCGAATTTAAAAAATCAAATATAGGAATGTAGGAAATTGAAAGACTTTTCTAATGATGTATCATTTGACCTCCTCACATTTGAAATTTTTTAGGGACACTTTCACTTAGGGAGTTGAAGTTGTAGGAGTGTAAGAATTGTATATTAAAAGATGTCTTCCCTCAATATAAATTGATTTTTTCTTGAAAAATCATTTTTGTAGGAGTTATTTAGTTTTGTTTTCAGTTTTGTTTTGTTTCCAATGGGTCCAACCTTATATGTATGTGTATATATATATATATATATATATATATATATATATACAAACACGCGCGTGCATACAAATAGAAAAATTATAGAAAAAATTTAAATTTTATAAATATTATCTTTTAATGATGCAAAAATTGTATAATTTGATTGATTGAAACATCTCTTCTCATATTTTAATGTGTCATATTTTGATATAAAATATAAAAAATATTTTATAAAAAATATTTATTTTTCAATGATTTTAGCAATTTCATCCACAGAAATAAGTTTGAATTAGTACAAAAAAATATAACTGTATTTAAATAAAATTTATAATTGTATGCAATTAAATTTTTTGTTAAAAAGCAGTTGCCTTCTTTACATAAATTGATTTTTTGTCCATAATATTAATAAAAAATTGAATAATTTATAAAGTACTTTACATTTTGTATTAAAATATATTAGAAAATATATAATAATTTTTTTAATTTTAATAATTTTAGACATAGAAAATTTATAAGACTTTGAACAAAAAAGCAAATATGTTATAAGATTTAAAAAACAAAAATATGCAATTATATTTTCTAAGTGCAGTCTTACAAAAGAGTAAATCTTTACAAAAATAAATTTAACATTATACCATTCAATATTTTTCTTCAGTCATATTTTTATCATAAAAAAATAAAAGTTATGAGACACAAATAAAAATATGTTAAGATAATTTAAATATAGAATAACAGATTATGAAATATTATATAGCTACATTTCGATCTTTATATGTAAATACCTTGAATTTGTTGCTCGATGAATCCACATCAAGTGCTTTTAAAAAATATTCTGCTGCATTTAGTATATCGTTATGCAGAGAAAAATAAGTTACAGCAATAGCTAGAAGTATAGCTATTTGTCGTTCTTTAACTATCTGTTCATATTTCTTCAACATTCGTAATAAATGTGGTAGTGGTTCTAGCTCTCCTACTTCCCAACCATATTGTATATAGGCGAGTTCTGCTACAAAGTTATTACATTCAGCAGCCTTTTTGAAATACTTTAAGGCTTCCTAAAAATGCAATATATATATAATTAAAAAAAATATATAATATTTAAAACATTGAACAGATATTCACAGATAAATATGAGAAATAACAAGCACAAATAGGAAAAGAATGCAGTTGGTAAAAATATTTTTTCAACGAATAAAAACTTATTTAAGTATAAAAAATATCTTATATTTTTTTATATATCTGTATTGCATAACTCATATTTATCTATTCATTATCATTAGAATTTTTTCATAAAATATAAAATTTAATTAGATTTATTATTTCTTCTAAACAGTACAATAATTAAATATTATATTACACTAACTTTATAATCTCCGCTTTGCTCGTATAATATTGCGGTATAATGCAAAGATGTAGAATTATTTGGCGATATTTTGTGTACAGCATCAAGACATTCTTTTGCAAATAATCTTTCATCCGAAGATGCTCGTAGAAATATAAGAGCTAGTCGTAATAGCACTTTATTATTAGTTGGTTTTGTTTTTAAAATTTGTTTGGCTATGTTTATTACTTCTTTTTCATTAGCACTTTTCTTCATCATATAAATTTTATTTCGATTATATTTGTTAAAACTTTCAATACGCATTTGCAAATAATATACTCCAAACCTGTCATTCTTAGACATAGCAAATGCTATTTCAAAATGTGCTTTTTCCAAATCTGATACGTTAGATGCAACATTTATTGTACGTCTTTGACGTCTAAGATTCTTTGCCAGAATAAAATGCCATAATGCACAATTTTGATCCCTTTCCACTGCTTTCTTAGCAATGTCAACTGCTTTGTGCATACCAAAATCATTTAAGCATGACCATATAACACTTTGACAGCCATACAATGCACCTAATTCTATATCGTTGAAATCTTTAGGATCAATAACATTTTGCAATATCTCTTCTAGTCCCTCTATATCATCAGCATCATACAAAATAAAGCATTTTGTAGCATAAAAAACATGTTCAATTGTTCTTATTATCTGATTAAATTCTATCCTATAATCATACAATGATAACATAGATTAAGAAAATAATACATATTGTATATAAAAAATAAGTATTGTATACTGTACTTTTGTTGAATCTGCTTTAAAATTTCTCCAGCTTTTTCAATTCTTTTTGTTACTTCATTGTTATTTGCACTTAACAAAGCTTTGTAACATTTGAACAAAGATATTAACAATTGTTCTAAGGGATAAGATTTTTCGTCATCTATTTCATCCTCGTCATTTTCATCGTCTTGCTTCTGATGAACTAAGGAATGTTTTATCACACTGTCCAATATTTCCCAAGTAAATGGACAATGTAATTTTGAAAGCTTTGCTTTTGTACTTATCTCTTCTTTATTAGGCATATTCTTGATAAAAAAAAAATTTATTTATTATCATTGATAAAATATTTAAATATGTATGATTCAAAATTAAATTCTTAATAGAAAATAAGTTTTAGCTCTATATTTTATAATTTAGCTAGTTGTAAATTTTATAATTTATTTCTAATCTTTCTTGTTTTTTTCAATAAATTTGACTGTTCTCGTACTCCTTTATTTCAATTATATTGGGTTGTCCGGAAAGTTCGTGCCGATTTTGAAGGAAAATTGAAACACAGATTTAAATTTTAGTATACATTTATTAAATTATATAGGTTAGTCGGCACGAACTTTCCGGACAACCCAATAGTTAGAAAGCACAAGAAAACTAATTGAAATACGTATGAATAAGTTATATTTAGGCTGATTCTATAATGAATCAGTTGATACTGATAGTCCTGAGTCTCATTGGTGAATCAGAGAAGTTGGCCAATTTGTATGTACAATTAAGACTACCGATTTTCTTGAGATTGACCAAATTTGACTTTCTTCCTTTCCATTAGTCGAACTAAACGACTCGCTGTATGTACAACTAACTACATGCAAAAAAATCATACTCATCTATTTAGGTTAAAACTAGTAAGACTTGAGACTTCCGACTACCGATTCATTCAGCATTATTTTTATAAAGGTAAATTAAGTCAACTTTCTTTCTCGAGTTCTAAGAATTAAAAAAAAAGATAAAAAATAAATTAAACCGAAATTAATGTTAATTTACATTGGTAGAAATGGATAATACACATACATATCTAAAATTGGCAATTATGAAATATTTTATACTAAAATATATATACATACTTCTTGTTTTGATTATTAATGTGTATTAATAGCTCTGTTTCCTATAACTGAATTAATAAAATGTAAACTCATAGAACTTAAAGTGACTCAAACTTAAGTTTGATATTTGGTTTTTGTTTACTTTCGATAGCTTTTAATTTAGATCTGTCGCATCGATAATTATTTTTGATAGCTTTTTTTTCGGAAATAAACTGCACCAAAATTTTCTCTTTCGTATAATAAACATTATGGCGAATTCAATTGGAAGCACTGGCTTAGTTTCCACCGAAGGTTTAAACCGGATCAGAAAAAACCAATCAATTACAACAGTTGATCATTCCTCTATCGTTCGATTATAACAAGGGAATACTCGACTGTAATTGGTTCTTACATTCTGATTCGTGAAAATTAGGCTACTGCATATTAAAGCCGTTGTATATTGATTTGAGTATAAAAATAAAATGCGAATATTTCGAATTATAAAATACATAACTATTTTACCTAACAATACAATAAATAATGTATTTTACAATTTAATCGATTTCTATGTTTATTTATAAACACATATTTACGTTATTTTATGTATGTACAGCGGTTTTAACGTGCATCAATGCGTCCAATCAAATTCGCTATTAGTTCTATTTTTGCCCTATTTTTGTTCTATTATTGTTGCAAAATGACTTACTCAAGACTTTATTTAATCAACATTTATAATTGTCTTTATAATTTGTAATACCTTTATTATTGTAATTCATGATATTAGATATGCATATACTGGATGTATTCCTAACGGATTAGCTTAAGCTTATTTTTTTCCTTTAGATGTTGGCAGTTCCGTAATTAAATCGAGAATATTCCAAATCCATCGGTCGTCAAACTTCAAACCGCAGCACAGACTTTTGCATGACACATAACGCATAGTGCATAAATAAATCAACTAATTAGAATCTTTCCTTTTCTCCCATTCCATGGAAAAGAAGAATTTCAATTGATTGATTTCCTTATGCATTTATGCATTATGCGTTATGCAAGTCTATGTTGCAGCCATGTTAGCTACTAGCTTCTATTATTACGACCATGGAGTAATAAGAAGGAGATCAAACTCAAATGACCGATCGAAAAAGTGAGCTCGAAACACGTCACAGTATAAATACAGTATAAATACAGTACGTACAGAATGGATAATGATCATCAGTAGCTTTGATGGAATGGGCCCCATGATTCGCCGATTTGAATTTTTATAAAGCTACAGAATGATTTTTCTAAAAAAAAAACATAATTCAGTCGTATCATGAAAATTATTTATAGCGAGTATATTTTTAAACCAGAATTATATATAATGTTAACGAATTTATTGTACAAAATAATATTTACATTAATAATAATAATAATATGAAATAGTAATAAGTAAATTAAAAATATTAATTGATTAAATACCATATGAAAATTGTAATTAAATAATTGTGTGAAAAAATAATATATGAAAATTTTAATTAAATATGAAGTTATAATTTATAATATTCGCGCGCGCGCACGCACGCGGCACACACACACACACACACAAACACACACACACGTACAGAATCCTATATCGACAAAATATAAAGCACACAAAAGCGCAGTGTAACACACACAT
>Ga0157363_1004749_pt1 | contig 12589 bp, 9 predicted proteins | sample AttsexASBM1_FD_111477 | JGI IMG/M metagenome (GOLD analysis project Ga0157363, IMG submission 111477) | Fungus gardens microbial communities from leaf cutter ant in Ribeirão Preto, State of São Paulo, Brazil - Atta sexdens ASBM1 | ecosystem: Host-associated > Fungi > Mycelium > Unclassified ...
CGGACAATTGTCTGGCAAACCATTCGAAGTGCATTGATGCCGTTGTAATAACCATTGCAATATTAACCTTGTCAGAGACAGGGCAGAAAGGCTTTTGTCGCAATGTTTATTTTCCTGCACTTCGGACTTCATTTAAGACTGGAGTGATTATATATGCCTGATAACGTTTCAATTGAAGATGTACCGTTAAATCGGTTCCATCAACTACTCACCGTGCGCTCAGCGGGTGGATCCTTTGTCGATGGTTATGTATTAAGTATCATTGGAATAGCTATGTCCACGCTGGCTCCAGCGTTGAATCTTGATTCATTCTGGCAGGGTATGATTGCCGCCTCAGCGCTTATTGGCATCTTTTTTGGCGGTTTTCTTGGCGGCCTGTTAACGGATAGGTTAGGACGCCGTATTTTATATTTCGTTGGTCCTTCATTATTTATCATCTTCTCAATATTGCAGTATTGGGTTGAAAGTGGAACAACACTGTTTGTCTATCGTTTTATGATTGGTGTGGCGGTGGGTATTGAATATCCAGTGGCGACATCATTCTTGGTCGAGTTCCTTCCAAAGCGATATCGCGGACCTCGATTGGCGGGTGTCACCATTATGTGGTTCAGCGGCGCGGCCTTAGCTTACATCGTGGGTGAGGTCATCTTACGCGTAGGCGGTACCGACGCATGGCGCCTGGTCATGGCTAGTGCGAGTGTAATTGGCCTGGCACTCTTTCTGGTTCGTTTAGGAACGCCCGAATCACCACGCTGGCTCTTAAGCAAAGGACGTAAGGCAGAGGCTGAGCAGGTGATCAAGAAAGTCTATGGCCCTCAGTTCGGCATCCAGAATTTGCCAAAAGAAGCGAATAACGGAAAGTTGTCTTTCGGAAGTCTGCTTCACTCCGGCTACGGTAAGCGCATGATTTTCATCACGGTGTTCTGGACCTGCTGCATCGTTCCCCTATTTGCCGTCTATGCGTTTGTACCGCGTGTCCTGGAAGCATTGCATGTGCAGGGAGAGTGGGCATCGTTCGGATCGATTGCGATTACGCTGCTGTTTGTCATGGGCTGTATTGTTGCCACTCGCTTAATCAATGCGTTGGGGCGACGCAGTCTGCTGATACAGAGTTTTTTGTGGTCAAGTCTGGCACTCCTGATGCTGGGATGGATGCATAACGCCTCTTCACTGGTGATCCTGACTTTCTTCGGTGCCTATGCATTGTTTATTGGTGGGGCGCAAGTCCTGACGCTGGTCTACCCCAACGAGATCTTTCCGACGGAAATTCGGGCGGGGGCTGTCGGTTTTGGCACCTCGATTTCACGTATTGGTGCTGCAGTAGGGACCTGGTTAGTACCTGTTGCACTCCAGAATCTCGGCATTGATGTCACGATGTACATTGCGGCGGCGATAACGCTGCTGGGCTTAACCGTCTCATGGTTCATGGCACCTGAAACCAATCGCATGGATCTCAATGATGCTGCATCGTTGGAAAATACGCCTCAGCCCTTTGCGAACGATGCGACTAATACCGTCGCGGAAGAAAGAACGTAAATAAAATCTATATCGAGTACCTATTAAATAAGCGGACCTGCACAGGAGTTAGATTGTGAGCACAATGAATACCCGTGATTATGTTGAATCGCGCCAGCCGCGACATGCCTTAACCCGAGAGCTTTACTGTGATGAGCGTGTATATCAGGATGACCTTAAGCATATCTGGTACCGCGAGTGGATATTTGCCGGGCATACTTTTGAAATTGAAAAGCCTGGAAGTTTCTTCACCTTCCAGATTGGCGATTATCCGATTGTTGTGGTGCGTGGAAACGACAATGTAGTACGCGCCTTTCACAACGCCTGTCGTCATCGTGGTTCTAAAGTCTGTCATAAGGAAAAAGGAAAATCAGCGAAACTGGTTTGTCCTTATCATAGCTGGACATTTGGCCTTGATGGAAAGCTAATTTATGCCGGTAATATGGGGGCGGAGTTTGATAATGACAAGCATGGATTAATTAGTGCACATTGTCAGATTGTCGAAACTTATATCTATGTTTGTGTCGCTGAAGAAGTTCCTGACTTTTCAACTTTCAGTGCCGATTTAACGCCCTTTATTCAGCCTCACTATCTTCATAACTGTAAAGTGGCTTTTGAATCGAACCTGATCGAAAAGGGCAACTGGAAACTGGTATTTGAGAATAACCGCGAATGTTTCCATTGTGATGGTGCTCACCCTGAACTCATGAATTCATTCGTGGAAAACCTCTCTGTAGCCGGTGTGGGTGGCGATGAAAATCCTGAGGTGGTCGCATTCTGGGACCGCTGTGAAGCGGCGGGCTTGCCAAGCCGGCTGGTGATGGATGAACAAGGGCAATACCGGATGACGCGAATACCGCTATCCGATAAGGCAGTCAGTTACACCATGGATGGCCAACCTGCGGTTAGTCGTCGTCTGGATGAAAGCGGGCTCGTGGATATTGGTGCGTTACTCTATTTTAATTATCCTTCAACGTGGAATCACTTTCTCGGTGATCACGCTTTGAGTTTCCGTATTTTACCTATTGGACCGAATGAAACGTTGGTGACAACTAAGTGGCTGGTACATAAAGATGCTCAGGAAAATATCGATTACGATTTAGATAAATTAACCAAAGTTTGGCTGGCTACCAATAATCAGGACCGGGACTTAGTGGAGGGCACCCAGGCGGGAGTACGCTCACCTGCTTATACACCCGGACCTTTCTCCAGCGTGGCTGAAAATGGGGTATGTCAGTTTGATGATTGGTATTGCGAAATCATGAAACGCAGAATTATCTAACAAGTAGTCGATATTGCTACAGGTGCGTCTATGCAAAATGTAATGGGCTCCGAATATTTTAATCCCGTTAATACTCAGACCTGGGCGAATGGCCGCCATCAGGTACGTTGCTTAAAAGTGATTCAGGAAACGCATGACGTCAAAACTTTCTGTTTCGGCATGCAGCAACCTGTTCTGTTTTTCTTTAAGCCGGGACAATTTGTCACTTTAGAACTCGAAATAGCTAATGAACAGGTGATGCGTTCCTATACCATTTCCAGTTCACCCTCTATTCCATATAGCTTTTCGATAACGGTGAAACGAGTACCGGGTGGGAATGTTTCAAACTGGTTACATGATAATTTGAATGAAGGGGATTCGTTAACGGTGCATGGCCCTGTGGGCCAGTTCAACTGCTCTGATTTTCCTGCTGAGAAAGTTTTACTGCTTTCCGGTGGCGTAGGTATTACACCTGTTATGTCGATGGCTCGATGGTTCTTCAACACCAATTCCGATGTAGACATGGCATTTGTGCACAGTGCACGCGCGCCGCAAGACATCATCTATCGCGCAGAACTCGACTATATGTCGACCCGCATTGATAACTTCAAGCTTCACGTTATCTGCGAACGCATTCCAACCGGTCAAGCCTGGAGTGGCTATCGCGGCTATCTCAATCGCGATTTGCTGCAACTGATCGCTCCGGACTTTGCTGAACGTGAGATTTTTTGCTGTGGCCCTGCCGTGTATATGCGAGCGGTGCGTGAGTTTTTGCAACAGGCTGATTTCGATATGTCGCGCTACCACGAAGAGTCATTTGGCGGCGAAGTGGCGAATAAAGAAGCGGTGCTGGAGAGTCTGGAAGCTGAAACATCACCCCCTGCGGCAGAGTTGTTGTCGGTGCGTTTTCGGGAGTCAGACAAAACGGTCATGGTGCCACCGGGCACCACCCTGAATGAAGCCGCAGCCAGTGCCAATCTAAAAATACCTAAGGCCTGTGGCATGGGGATATGCGGCACCTGCAAAGTACGTGTGCTGGATGGTGAGACAGAGATGAGTCACAACGGCGGTATTGATGATGATGAAATTGAAGAGGGATACGTCTTGAGCTGCTGTACGCGCATTAAAGGTAACGTCGATATCGACTATTAGTATGACTGACTAATCTGGTCAGCTTCAATCAATGCCTTGCCTTTAGCGGGGCCAATCATTAAGGAAAGAGAATGGGAACCTTATCAAATCGCGGTGTCGTTTATCAGGGACCTGGAAAGGTTGAAGTGCAGGATATTGCCGACCCTCATTTTATCAATCCCGCCGGCAAGAAAATTGAGCATGCTGTTATTTTGAAGGTGATTTCAACCAACATATGTGGATCCGACCAGCATATGGTGCGTGGACGAACAACAGCACCCGCAGGCATGGTGCTGGGACATGAAATCACCGGTGAAGTAATCGAGAAGGGCAGTGATGTCGAAATGTTGGATATTGGCGACATTGTATCGGTGCCTTTCAACGTGGCCTGCGGCCGCTGCCGCTGCTGTCGTGAACTTGATACCGGCGTTTGTCTCACCGTTAATCCTTCACGCGCAGGTGGAGCGTATGGGTATGTCGACATGGGCGGTTGGGTCGGTGGGCAGGCTAAATATGTGATGATCCCCTATGCCGATTTCAATTTGTTGAAATTCCCAGACCGCGATCAGGCGTTGGCCAAAATTAAGGACCTGACGATGTTATCTGACATTTTGCCCACGGGTTTCCATGGTGCGATGACTGCGGGTGTGGGCGTGGGTTCTATTACCTATGTAGCCGGTGCAGGTCCCGTTGGTTTAGCTGCTGCTGCGTCAGCTCAAATTTTGGGGGCTGCTGTGGTCATGGTAGGTGATTTCAATCAGGAACGCCTGGCGCATGCAGCGAGAATGGGCTTTGTACCCATCGACTTGAATAAGCATGACCGTTTAGGCGAGATGGTCGAGCAAGTCGTAGGGGTACCGGAAGTGGATTCAGCGATTGATGCCGTTGGATTCGAAGCGCGAGGCCACTCAGGTAAAGAACAGCCCGCTATCGTGCTGAATCAAATGATGGATATCACTCGCGTAGCGGGAAAAATTGGTATTCCTGGATTGTATGTCACCGAAGACCCTGGTGCACATGATAAATCCGCACAGCAGGGCTCACTGAGCCTGAAATTCGGACTGGGTTGGTCAAAAGCTCAATCTTTCCATACCGGGCAAACGCCAGTGCTGAAATATAACCGTCAGTTGATGAATGCAATACTGCACGATCGACTTCCGATAGCAAAAATCGTCAATGCACAAGTTATCCCTCTGGACGCGGCTGCACAGGGTTATGCGCAGTTCGATGCAGGTGTGGCGGCTAAATATATTTTAGATCCCCACGGAATGATTTCCTGATTAAAGTGGCTTGCTTCATAGTTATTTATGTTGCAGGCCAATATTTATGTGGGAATTGTTTTTTAATGTCTTACATATACATCGCGGTCGATACTGGATCAGGTTTATGAGCAATCTAATATTACCACAAAAAACCATTCACAAAATTGAGGATGCTGCGGTATCCCTGATTGCCGCGGGCAATCCTAATCCTACTAACGAGCAGGTTCGGGCCAAACTCGGTGGTGGCTCTTTATCTAACATCTCACCAGTCATGAGAAATTTTCGTGCTCGCCAACGAGCCCTCAACGTAGAAACAGTTCCGTTAATGCCTTCGGAACTTCATCATTCGTTAAATAAACAACTAGAAGTGCTGTGGAAGCTAGCTTATCAAATGGCAGAAAAAAGCTGCCAGGTAAATCTTGAGCAAGCGTTTGTGAGTATTGCTCAAATTGAACAGGAACGTGACGAAGCATTGAACCAAGTCGCGCTAATGGAAAATGAGGCGCTAATGACGAAGCAAGTCATTAACGAACGAGATCGCCTCCTCAGCGAAGTGCTTGAATGGCGAACTCAGGCGTTTCAGTTAAAAGAACAAGCGACGCGATTAAGCGTAATCAATGAACAATTGACCCATCAAATAAACGACATTAAAAAAGATTTAACTGAGGCGCGCGCATTAAATGAGGCTCTTCAATCTGAATTTATTAGGATCGCCAGAAATAATTAACATTATAATTGTTGATTTTGCATTGTTACAATATTCTATCCTCACAAAAAACATAGACAGCATAGGCATGCGTGTAAATCGATGTAGGCGTTAAGGCTAATTACATTGTCGCCACCCAAAGTATGCTGAGATTAAGGTGCATTCTATTGATTGATCGGTGACGCGGTAACTTACCCTCCTTGTCCAAGGGCTGTAAGCATCCACTTGCTCAGCCGCACTAAATTTCCTTAATGATCGTAAATCACATTTGCCATTCGTTATTTATATTTAATTGAATGTATCAATTTTTTTAATAGCCTTTTGACTCATATTGGTGCGTGCCTGGTATCCCAAAATAGTCAAACCATTTCCGTGTCAACCTAATTCCGTCAAATTGCACTAATATTGTGATATTTGTCTCAACAAAATGGCTTTTCTGCACTTTATTTGTGCGCTAAATCAATTCTATTGATAAGAAAACAGTATGGCTAACTTAGCGATATCCAATGGAAAAAATATTCTAATCGCACATGCAAAAAAGCATTAATAATCATATAGTTGAAGAGTATTAGTTGCCTGGCCTTCAGTGACTTACTGTTAAGAATTGTGATTGAACCCCTCCTTTCCGTAAAAATCAGGTTGCCTGAATGATTTTTAAAGTGATAAAAAATTCTCACTTGATAATCATTTTTCACTTTAAGGTAACTTCATGGCACTTGAAACCGCGTATGTACGTATTAACCCAACCTGGACGCGTCCAGATAAAAAATGGCTCTCTGATTTTGCTGAATTTCCTGTCGCGAATATTGGCGATGCCATGGAGCGGTTAAATATGTGTGACGCCGGTATTGTTCCGGTGACTACACAAACCGATTTTGTTGGATTTGCTTTTCCTGTGTTGGTGACGCCTGGCGACAACGCTGCGGTGATCCGCGCACTGGATCATATCCAGCCGGGCGATGTGGTGATGGTGAACGGTCAGGGACACATTGACCGCGCGCTGATCGGTGAGCAACTTACGCAGCGCTTCCAGCACGCCGGTGCCGTCGCACAGGTGATTGATGGCGCGATCCGTGACCGTAAAGTCATTGAGTCTACCGGTCTGCCCACCTTTAGCCGCGGTGTTTCACCCGCTGGCCCGTTCAAAAATGGACCGGGCGTGATAGGAGAACCTGTGGCGATTGGCGGAGTGGTCTGCGCTGCGGGCGATATCGTGGTCGGCGATCAGGACGGCATCATCATCATTCCTTTCTGGCGTGCAGAAGCCGTGCTGGCAGAAGTGCGCGAAGTGGCGCGTCGTGAGGCGGAAATGACCGCAGAAGTGAACCGTCAATACCAGTAAGGCCTGAGGCGTTTCCCAGTCCTTTATAACAGGTAGCTATCACACTCATTTTCAGGGCAAAACCATGACGAAATCACATGTTGCAGCTATGGATTACGCATTGCCGAAGGAAGGATCGACCAGAAATAATGTTGTCAGACGCGCATCTATAGCCGGTGGCGTGGGTTCGTTTGTTGAATGGTATGACTATGGTATTTACGGTCTGCTGGTGAGCTCGCTGGTGCTGGTATTTTCGGCGAGCGACATGAACACCACGGACGCCGGACTGATGCTCACCTATGTGGGCTTTACCGTCAGTTTCTTTGTGCGCCCCTTTGGCGGCGTTATCTGCGGCTATCTGGGCGATAAAATTGGTCGTCAGAAACTGCTCGCCATCCTGTTGTTACTGATTTCACTGGCAACGGCCGCGATTGGCATGCTGCCAAGTTATGCCAGCATTGGCTGGGCCGCCCCCGCGCTGCTGATCCTGTTACGCATTGTGCAGGGCTTTTCGGCAGGCGGTGAAGTCTCTGGCGCAGGATCCTTTGTGGCGGAATATGCGGAAGATCACCGCCGCGCGATGGTGATGTCGCCGTTAGTGATGGGTTCATTCATCGCACTGCTGTTTGGCAGCCTACTGATCAGTGGATTAATCAATATTTTCGGCGTTGAAGCCATGAACAGCTGGTTGTGGCGTGTGCCATTCCTGCTGGCAATTCCTATGGCGCTGATTGGCGTCTACATCCGCACCCGTATCGAAGACACGCCGCACTTTCAGATGGTGAAGGCCAGCAAACGCGTAGTTCGCAATCCGATTCGTGAAGTGCTCTGTTCGAAACGCCACCTTAAGGCGATTGGCCTGGCGATTACACTGCCCGCAGTGAATGGCCCGGGCTACTACATCCTGTTTGTTTACATGCCGACCTATCTTAATAAGGTGATGCACTTTCAGCAGATTCAGAGCCTGATGGTGACAGCCTGCGGACTGCTGACCATTGTCGGCGCGATCCCACTGATGGCCTGGCTTTCCGACCGGCTGGGTCGTAAACCGCTGCTGATCGCCTCTGCGATTGCTATGGGCGTTCTGGCATGGCCTTGTTTCTGGCTGCTAACGCTGGGCATGCTCCCGCTGGCCTGTATGGCCGCCATTCTGCTTGCCTTTGCTTTTGCGGGGCATGCGGCAGTGATCCAGGCTGCGCTGGCAGAAATGTTCCCGACCAACGTGCGCTACAGCGCCTACAGCATTGGTTTCAATCTCTCAACGGTCATCTTTGGTGGCTCCGCGCCGCTGCTGATGACCTGGCTTATTGGCCTGACCGGCGTTGCCAGCATTCCCAGCTATATGGTGATTTTCACCGCAGCTCTGACGCTGATCAGCGCCATTTATATGAAAGAAACCGCAGGCAAGCCACTGGCTGACGAGTAACCCGGCGGAACAGCAAACTCTCTGGATTTCGAGGTCATTATGAAAAACGCATCACCCTGGCGGATAGGGTTTGATATTGGTGGCACCTTTACCGACCTGGTGTTGTTGAATGATGTGACGGGTGAGGCGATCCGCCATAAAACGCTCACCACGCCCGAAGACCCTTCAGAAGGGGCTTACACCGGTCTGACGCAGTTAGTTGAACTGGCAGGACTGAAAGCGGGGGATATTCACACCATCACGCATGGCACAACGCTCGCTATCAACGCCCTGCTGGAGCGCCGTGGGGCGAAAACAGCTTTCGTCGTCACGCGCGGCTTTCGTGATGTGCTAGTGCTGGGCCGGGAGTACCGCTATGACATCTATGATCTGAACGGTGCGCCCGCGCAGCCGCTGCTGCCACGCTCACAGGCTTATGAAATCACCGAGCGTATCACGGCGCGGGGCGAAGTGATCATTCCTCTGGATGAGAGTGAAGTGGTACGTCTGGCCGCTGAACTGCGGGAAAAAGGCTACGAAGCGGTTGCGGTGTTGTGTATGCACGCTTACGCCTGGCCTGAACATGAAAACCAGGTTGAAACCATCCTGAGCCGCGAACTGCCGGGCGTGTCGATCTCGGTATCGCATAAAGTTTCACGTGAAATCCGTGAGTATGATCGCGGTGTGCTGACGGCGATGAACGCCTTTGTACAGCCTAAAGCTCGCCGCTATATGGCGCGGCTGGAAGACAAGCTGCGTGAGGGGGGCTTTACCTGTGACTGGCTGGTGATGGGGTCCAATGGCGGGCTGATGGCACCGCAGGTGGCAGCTGATTATCCCACCCGTATCATCGAATCGGGTCCGGCGGGCGGTATCGTCGCGACAGCGGCCTTCGCGCGTAAAAACGCGGAACATCAGGTGCTGGCTTTTGATATGGGCGGCACTACGGCTAAGGCTTGTGTGGTGCGCAACGGGGAGCCGTCTATCACCACCGATTACGAGGTGGGGCGCGCGGACAGATTGCTGAAAGGCAGCGGTCTGCCTGTCAAGCTGCCGGTGGTGGATATGATCGAGATCGGGGCGGGCGGCGGCAGTATCGCGCGCATCGATTCACTCGGCCTGCTGGAGATTGGTCCGGAGAGCGCCAGCGCCTGGCCGGGACCGGCCTGCTATGCTCGCGGTGGCGAACAACCCACCGTGACCGATGCCAACCTGGTGCTGGGATTACTGGACCCGGATGCCTTCCTTGGCGGACGTATGCGCCTCGATGTTGAGGCCGCCCGCGCAGCAGTGCGTCGTGTGGCTGAACCGCTGGGCCTGAGCATCGAAGACGCGGCCTGGGGCATTCACGAAGTGGCGAACAGCAAGATGTCAGAAGCGCTGCGCACCCATTCTGTTGAGAAAAACGTTAGCCCATCGCAGATGACCATGCTGGCCTTCGGCGGTGCAGGTCCAAGCCACGCCTGGTCGCTGGCCAAACAACTCGATGTGAAACGCGTTTATTTCCCCAACGGGGCGGGCGTTTACTCCGCGTTCGGTCTGCTGACTGCCCCGCCGAGCGCTGACTTTGTGCGAGCCGATCGCTGCCGGCTGCTTCCTGGTGTAGATGTTAAGCGCGTCAGTGCCGTCTTCTCTGAAGGTTTTGATGAGGCGATGACAACACTGGCTGCCGCCAATGCCGATCCTAAAACAGCTATTCAGCAAAAGCTGGCGGGTGCGCGCTATATCGGTCAGGGCTCAGAGTTAACGGTGACACTGCCAGAATCCTTCCTCGCTGAAGGCGATGTTCAGGCGCTGATTAAGACCTTTGAGGCCGCTCACCTGGCCCGCTTCGGTCGCACGTTGCCGGGGCAGGGTGTTGAAGTCGTGAACTGGCGCGGACGCGTGCAGACCACGCCGCCAAACCTGAATACCACCGATCAAATCCGTCATGCCGAGCCTGATGCTTGCGAGAAGAATCTGCAGGTTTACCTCGGGCGTGAAAAGGGTTACCGCCCGTGCCGCGTGATCCCCCGCAGCTTGCTGGTGACCGGAGAGGCTGTGCAGGGTCCGGCGCTGTTGCAGGAAAAAGAGTGCGCAATTTATGTCGGTCCGGGCGCATCAGCGCAGCTGGATGAGCAAGGCAATATTTTGATGGAGCTGAACTGATGGCGATAGCAACCCCTGAAAATCTGCGTTTCCTCGACGATCCGATTAGCCTGCGTATCACCTGGGATCGTCTGGTGAGTATCTCTGAAGAAGCCGCCGCAACGCTGGTCAACATGGCGTTCTCCAGCATTATTCGCGAGGTGGGTGATTACTCCTGCCTGCTGATGGACGCGAGCGGCAGTTCGCTGGCGCAACCCAAAACCAGCGTGCCCGTCTTCATCGGCACACTGCCCGCAACGGTGCGCCATCTGCTGGCAAAGTTTCCGGCAGAGACGCTCAAGCCGGGTGACAGCCTGATCACCAACGATCCGTGGCTCGGCACGGGCCACCTGAATGACGTGACCGTGGTGACCCCCGTATTCCGCGATGGCAAGCTGGTGGCCTTTACCGGTGCGGCTGCGCACATGTCAGATATCGGCGGCTCGCTGAACATGGGCTCTTCACGTGATATGTATGAAGAAGGGTTCCTCATCCCGCCCAGCAAATTAATGATTGAAGGCAAGGTGAACCAGCAGTTGCTGGATCTGTTCCTTGCCAACGTTCGCTCACCCGATCAGGTTGAAGGGGATCTGCACGCCATGCTGGCCGCCAATCAGATAGGCGCCAACGGGCTGCTCGGCCTGATGGATGACCTGAAGCTGGAGTCCGTAACGCCGCTGGCGGAAAAGATCCACTCACTGACCGAAGCGGCGATGCGCAAAGCGATTGAAGCGGTACCGGATGGTCGCTATGAGGCGGCGGTGGATATTGGTGATTACGAAGGCGATATCCATCTCAACGTGGCGGTGATTGTGGATGGCAGCAACATCACCATTGACTACGCCGGTTCGTCTGCGGAGTCACTGTTTGGCAGCAACTGCCCGATGTCCTTTACCTACGCCTACAGCGTTTATCCGCTGAAATGTCTGCTGGAACCGCATCTGCCGAATAACGAAGGCTGCTTCAAGTCCATTCGTGTGACGGCGCCGGAGGGTTCAATAGCGAATGCGCGTCCACCTTGCGCGGTTGAAATGCGCAACCGCGTTGGACATATGGCACACGCCGCCATTTTTACTGCGCTGTCGGAAATCATGCCGGACCGGGTAATGGGCCACTCTGGCAGTGCACCGGTCACCTGTGATGTGTTCGCCGGGCAGTTTGATGATGGCCGCAGGTTTGTCGAAAGCCTGTGCGTCAACGGCGGCACGGGCGCGCGCCCGTCAGCCGACGGTATTGTGACCGGCTTCCCGGGCAATATGTCTTCCACGCCAGTAGAACTGATTGAATCCGCCACACCTTTGCTGTTCCTGCAAAAGGCGATCGTGCCGGATTCTGGCGGTGCCGGTCGCTATCGCGGCGGTGTCGCGCAGCGCATGGTAATCCGTAACACCAGCAAATATCCGCTTTCGCACAGCATGTTTTATTCACGACAGAAACACGCGGCAGAGGGCGTGCTGGGTGCTGCACCGGGTGCACCGAACTTCGTGGTGATTAACGGTGAATCGCTGGCGAAACCGGTAGGGCGCCATGATGTTCTTCCCGGCGATGAAGTCACCATTCAGATGCCAGGCGGCGGCGGAAAAATGCCCGTAGCCGGGCGTGATAAGCAGGCGATTCTGTGGGATCTGCAGGAAGGTTACATCACCGAAGCCGGTGCGCTGCGTGATTACGGCGTGGACGTTGCACAACTTAAACGAGGGTAAGTCATGGATCAGTTATCGGGAAAAGTGGTGATTGTTACTGGTGCAGGTAGCGGCATTGGTCAGGCTGCCGCCTCAGGATTCGCGCAACGTGGCGCGCGCGTGGTGTTGGTGGGACGCCGTAAAGCTGTACTTGATAATGTCGTTTCCTCAATACGTGC
>Ga0157363_1004750_pt1 | contig 12588 bp, 4 predicted proteins | sample AttsexASBM1_FD_111477 | JGI IMG/M metagenome (GOLD analysis project Ga0157363, IMG submission 111477) | Fungus gardens microbial communities from leaf cutter ant in Ribeirão Preto, State of São Paulo, Brazil - Atta sexdens ASBM1 | ecosystem: Host-associated > Fungi > Mycelium > Unclassified ...
AATATATAAATATAGAGAAAATAAAATAAAAAAGAAAAAAAAAAATAAAAAAAAATTTAATATATAATATACAAAAAAAAACACACACACACACACACACACACACACACACACACACACACACACACACACACACACACACACACATTTGTTAAAATACAATACAGCAGTCTATTGTAATGTTATAAATATAATTAATAGACTTTTCCATTTATATAGTGTCTTCTTGATCTCTACGTACAAATCTATTACAAGGAGTTTAGTTGCTTTCCATATATGTATATGTTACGACACTGATAATTTTGAATCGGAACAAGCTTCTAAAATTTTATGTAAGGTGCTATATATTTCATTAGACGCTGAAAAGCAGCGTGAATGTGATGATGTGATATCAGTTTTAACGCTAGCGTCTGACACTGGAAGTTGGATTTATCTCCACTTCCAGTATCAGATGGCTCGGTTCAAGATTCGGACGCTGTATATATGACGTTACACCCTTTTCATTCTAGCATCAATTTTATATTATATAATCTATAACCTATTATATTATATAATCTAATAATTATATAATGTTTTGACATTGAAAAGGAACATCAACATGAAAAGGCATCTTAAAGATCGATTGTTACATGTAGACATACATGCATGACAGAATGGCGCCTATTCACTCGACACGCCGCCTCTGCTCTCTTCTTGTAAAAGTGAAAGCGCCGCGTCGTAAGCGCGACAAGCGAAGGAGAAAATACGCGGTAAGACTCACTCGAGCATCAGAACGTGGTGCCAAGTGCATTCCGCGAGCGCGGCAGATAATTCTCAATATCATGAGTAATTCATTGACAAACTTTTTTCATCAGTTGGAAATCGAGTTGACCTCTTTATCGTAAATTTATTCAAAATCTTCCTTTTCAAAAATTTTTTATTTTCTATGTTAATATTTCTCTCTTGATGTCAGTACGAAATATCACATTTCTATCAAAGTTCGAAGCTTAAATGAAATGAGATGAAAAGAACAAGACTGTTTGTCAGAATTATAGGAATATTAGGAATATTATTAGTGAACTTAATTTCTTTTTCTAATTTTGAAGTTGTTTTATTTAATAAAAATATATTTTTAAAAACTACATGTGTTAAAAAAAGGCTTTTTCATTCACTAACTTTTGTTCAAAAAATTCGCGTAAAATATAATTTATATATTGTCTGATATAAGGAAAGGTACTAGTCAAAAGATCAGTTACTCTCTTTAAACTTTTCTTCCGAAGAGATGCGAATATGGTAAACTCCCACGCCTGAGCAATCGCGAGAATGATCTTGTCATTGCTCTCAGCGACTCTCTAATCTGCTAGCATGACGTTTTTAAAAATAGGATATGAAGGACCACTTAGAAATAATAGGATACAGAAGCATAATTTTCAATTCATCTATATGATAAAAGAGAGAAACGTATTCGATGATATTCCTCCCTTCACATTCTTTATTAGCTACAAATTGAAAGTGAAGTCACTTCAAATGTTATAATCCTTTTTTCTTCATATTAGTTTTCTTTGTTATTTACAACATTATATAATGAATAAAGTTGCACAATTATAATAAAACGATGCGAGATTTTATTGACATAACGATTATTTCTTTTGTATATTACATCTTTGCACATTCTATACATTCTATACATTTCTCGATACTTTAGAGCTTTCTCGACATACAAGATATGCTATCTTTGCACTTTCCATTTCACACGATATTATAAAATTATAAATGTAACGGACGTCGAAGGTGTCACCATAGAGCGTTGAATGTTGTTTATTTTTCATTGTTCGCATCTGTACTATGGAAATGCGATATCATTCACTATAACGTAAGGAAAACGAACGTCTGCAACAAAACCGGATTTCACACCGCGCTAGAAATTACTTATCCGGATCGCAGCAATACTCGCGAAGATATTAACTCGTAGACAGAATTTTATTTACTTCTACTATCTCTCTTTCTCTCTCTCTCTCTCTCTCTCTCTCTCTCTCTCTCTCTCTCGCGCGCGCGCGCGACTCCCGCACGTTGCGATAAAGTCTACTTCTAGCTGTTTTTGCAAACTACACGCTTTCTCGATCGAAGAATCCATTTGATATTTATTAGCTGAAAAAGCATATCGTTACAACGGAGCTGTATTTATGGGTGCGGAGGGTACATGCATGAACACACACAGGGGCTGTATATGTGTTGTGTATTTTATAAAAAATCTTTAAATTTCACTAAAAAAATATATATTGTACATATGATATGAAAATTTGAAAAAGTAGTATCGGAGTAGATGATAAAATTTATATCAAAGTTAGTAATTTGCCAGAACTCTCGCTGGTATATTAAAACTTGGAAATAAAGTTATTATTATCTGTTAGAATTATTGAATAATTATTAACTAATGATATCACATATTTTTATAGACATATTTATATAGATAAAAATGATGACGCATTACTCTTATGTGAATATAATTTTTCAATATACTTGATTAATGGATTTATTAAATAGTTCTATGTTTCATAATACAAAATAGAAAAACATGAATCAAAAACATGATTCTGCTATTCTTAAAAGCCTATATGCATATTATTTCTATGAAGAAGAGATATGTCACCATTTGTCAATGTGTGTTAAGTGACGCGAGATTAGAGACAAGACAATTTTTTACGCAAATGACAAATTCTTCCGGTGACTGAAAGGATCGAATGTCACGTTGGCGGCATCCGTTTCATCCGATGATTATGAATAATGCGAACGATTACGAAATGTTGATTGCCTGACCCGAAGATAACGCAAATGTGCAAGATGATATAAAGTTGCAACGTTTCTTCCGGCTACTGTTGTCGAGATCCTGGGAACGCTGTATCAAGAATGCATATTGTGAGAATCTAATGTAATATTAAAAGCGGCAAATCAGAATTTTTCTTTGGTTTCGCAAATGCAAATTGATTCTAAAAGTCTGTGTGAAACTCGTAATTTTATCATTAACATTGAAAAAAGCATGTGTGCGCGCATATGCACAAAATTTACTCCATTGACGCCTCCTGGGGCGTGGATTCCCATCCGGGTGTTCTCTGAGTGTCATGTCATTCTTGTTTAACGTTCGCTAAACAACAAGGAGTAATATTTAGGCGACACTCGAGTGGGCACTAAATGTTAATCTCTTTTGAAAGTTATAATTAAAATTGAGGTATAATTAGGATTTATTATATATTCACGAAAAGGATAGTTTCATTCGTGACTTATAAATAAATCTTTAAAAAACTGCGTAAAAATTATTTCCTTTATAATATTACCTTTTATATTAATTTTTAAATAATTGAAATTATCGCACAATATATGCATTCTTTATTTTAAAATTTTAAATTTTCTGCTAAATTGCCTTACATTATATTATTTTACTTTACAAAAAAATGTTTTTTTAATTACTTTGAACTAGACAAGATATTTCTTGTAAATTTTTGAATGCTGAACACGCAAGTTAAAGTTCATTAGTACGTTTTTTGAAATTAAAGTTTAATATGTAAAAAAGAACTTTTTTGTGTTATTTAACATTTTTTTATTAAAAAGATTAACGTTATTTTAAAATTTTGAAAGTCATGAATGTATATATTGTTCATCGCCAATCCAGCACTCTTCTGCTTAGAAATCGGCGCGCATATTTTCGCACTGCCTGAATTTATTATCACTAAAATCGTACAATAATACAAAAATAATAATATTCCATTTTGAAATAATAATATTCCGAATATTACGTTTTATCTTTTTTTGCGATTTTTTCCACAATGAAGCAGAAATGAACATATCTTTAAAGGTAATTTTTCTAAGATTTTTTTTCTTAATCTTTTTATCGATTCCTTACACTCTCTCGAAATTTGGTCAATTAAATATAAGTATACACACATACATTGAGTATCTTATCTAAAAAATATTTCACATATAATAAAATTTGTATAGTCTGTGTATTGATAGCAAATTAGAAATTGTATATGACTTCATCATAAGCAGAAAATTTATTTTGGAAAAACTTTGTATTTAAATTCTTTATAATATGATTAAAAAGTATTAAGATGTTAAAATAAAAAGAACATGCATTTTATAGAAAATGAACAATACATTCACGACTTTTAATCAAAGATAATTCAAGATAATATTAATTTCAAAAAAATGTTAAATATCGTTAAAAATTATATTTTTGGATATGACAACCTCAATTATCTTAGAAATCTTACGTGCGGGAATTTTGTAACTTGCGGTCTATCGTTTATAATATTTCAAAATCAATCAAAAGAACATCTAGTCTTCGGTTTGAAATAATTCTTTACTATAAATTAATATTATTCTCAATCGAATCAGATTTAAGATAATATTCTCAAACATTTATTGTCTACATTTTAAGTTGCTGGATAAATGCTGGTATCATGAGTATCAATTATGCATTAAGGATGACGGTTTTCCATATATACACTTTGATTATCTCATCAGACCTGAGTCTTTTGCATTGCTCGAAGATAGTTATTATTAGACTCTCACAATGCAATTTCCTAGCGTTTATAGCTTCCTCAATATGTTGCTCTCGAAGATTGCATGCTTATGGACGGCTGGCGACTTTGTATATGGATATAAACAATTATTGATTATGCGAAACAAATTAAGGGGATCCTAAAGTCATCTAGTTTATCTATTATTTTTCAAATAAGTATATTTTTCTAACTGTCTTTTTATATATAGATTTAAAAATCTTTCTCTACAATTAAAGTATAAGCGATAATGTAATCCAAACTGATTGACTTTATGTTAAAAATAAAAAAAAGTTGAAAAATTATATAGTTTGTTGTCGGCTTCTAATGTCGATTCACAATAATATTTGCTTTATATAAGCTTTTTATACTTTATACGTATAAAATAATCTAAGGATTACATGAATAAATAATATTGTGTTCTTAGAATTAGACTTAGATAATACCTAACATAAAAAATTAGTTAGAAAATGTATACATATATGTATATGTTCGATATTGATGTAACAGTGTGTAGTGATATGTCAATGACGCGTTAATCGTATGTGTGTAGGTTCAATATATCGATTATAATACTGAAAAAAGAAGTGTTTAATTTTAAGATATTAAAATATTTTATTCTTATCTTCATTTTTTTTAAACACTTAAAGATGTTTTAATTTAAAATTTTTTCCATAAACAAAATGTTTTAGATCCAAATACATTTTGTTTATTGAAAAAGTTTAAAACTGAAACATCTTTAAGTGTTTAAAAAAATAGAGATAAAAATAAAACATTTTAATGTCTTAAAATTAAATATGTTTTTTTTAAGTACAGATGGCTTTAAGATCCCCTTAAGGTATATGATTCTTTAATAAATCGAGTTACCATAAAAAATGTCTAATTTCTTTATATAATGAAATTAAAGTATTGAACTTGATACGCGTAAAATTTTAGAGTAGCTTAGATTAATACAATGAAATAAGAGAAAAAAATATGTCGAAAATGTAACTTTTAACGTATAATTTAGCCCTACAACACGTAATATTACAGCAACATTGCAGCAATATTATTTTGTTATAATATTTATAATGTTTCATAAAACATTGCTGCAATATTGTAGCAATATTCCATTATGTCCGCTAAAATAAAATTTTGCTTCAATATTCTAAGATATTGCCACAATTGAGCTTTTTAATTAAAAAATAAAATATTATATTACTTAGCACTCCAAATATATGATAAATTTATAATTTAAAGTATTTGGGGGCCGAAAGAACTTGAGAATCTTCAGGAGATTCATCAACTCGATTTGCGTATTCCTTCTTATAAGATTCCTAGATGTTTTCTTCTTACGAGAAATGCGTCTTGTTAAGGAATCGCGTCATGTCGAATCATAGTAATGCAACAATATATTGCAACAGTTTCTACAAAATATTAAAACTACAATATTTCACAATATTATTGCAATATTTCCAATAAAATATTAAAATTTCTGCAGCAATATTATTGCAATTTTTGTACTATTGCGCACTATTAAAATATTGCTGTAATATTTCTGTAATATTTTGTGTTGTACGGGAGTGACGGATAAGGATCGAAGATCGGAGACACTCCTTTGCCTATAACTGCACACAACATTATACCATAGACTTCTCCACGAAAAAACAAGATTATAAGTTTAAAAAATTATAAGTTCAAAAAATTACGATTATAATGATCACAAAAAAGTAATAGGTCCATGATTCTGAAAAGACATTTTACATGTATGTGTGTGCCAATAAACTTGCACATAAATTTAACCTCAAAAAATAATCATAATGTTTTCGTTTGGTTTGGAAGATGCAACTCTTGATTTTTTTTAGCGTATATTTCATATTATATTCCATTAAAATACACACACACACACACACACACACACACACACACACACACACACACACACAGTTTTAATATTTATCCGAATTATATAGATATTTATGATTTTGAGTGGGTCCTGATCCCACTTTACTAAAGAATTATTTAAAAAATGCATGACTCGTTATCAAATCCCACATACTTCTTTTAACGTCTAATAATACGTTTTTATTTGCAAATAAAAGATATCTAAAGTGAAAGAGATATTCCGACATATAGTTTTAATTTTGCATATTAATTGTCAACATCAAAGTTTTTATAATTAAAAATGTGTCATTTAATGTTCTAGTAACTTTAAAATTGGAAAATCTACCTTTTAGAGAATTAATTACACAAAGATTATCCTTGTGACAGATTATAGAAATATCTATATAACCTGACAGAAGATGTTTTGGATCTGTATTTTAGCTGTACGTATATGTATGGCTATCGATAACTATTCGTGTCGATAATTAACGATAGTCAAATATATAAGAACGATCCTGAGAAAAAAGATGTGGTTCTCATTGTCGTTATTTAATGTAGGATTCACATAGCGTACAACATCCGATGATAAGAGAATTCGATTCTAATTAGCGATATTTTTGCTCTATAATTATAAGAAGATCATAATTCATGGATACTCCTTTATGTCATCCGAAAATGTATTTCGAATGTTTCTCGATTATTATGTTATCTTTAACGTTCTAACAAAGATGGAATGATACGTCTGAGTGAAACCGGAAACACAATAAAAAGCACAGGCAATAGGAATAAGAAATTTCAATCTATCAGAAATCCATTCTAATAAACATGGTCTCTAATAGGTCAAAATTTATTATTTCCTGTTCCTGTATTGTCTATACTTTTTATTGTGTTTCCGGCTTGACATTCGGATGGGAATCTGAACCCACGATGCATATCTGAATCCAACACGAGAGAATTCGTCGCAAGATCACGTGTGGCACGTGCAACGATTATGCGTGCCACAAATTAATAATTTCAAGTTCGTTCACGCGTCATGTGAATGTGGAGTACTCGTGATGGTGGGCGAGCGCAGTCTTAGATGGGAAAAACCGTCATACGGTTCTTACATGGAGGGGGATGGTCGCGAAGAAAGGAGCGTAGATCCGTCGTGTACAGCGGATCTGGAAATGCAGGGACACATCGCCGGTTCTCAGTCACAGTATCGCGTCCTCTCAGTCCGCCTCGACATCGCTGTTGATGACTGCGTTCCTCTTTCGTTTCTTTTCTTCCATAGTTTCATCCGGTCCGCGAAAGTGGGTGATTTTCTCCTTTCTCTTTCTTTTTCTCTTCTTCTCGACATTCATGAATTTTTATAAATGTTAGCGATTTTGCACGCTTTTCTTTTCTCATGGAGTATATACGTCAATACATCTTATTATTTGCATTATTATAAGAAGATAAGAAGATGTATGTGGATTTTAGATTTTGATTAGTTTGATCAAGAAAATTTTTTCGTGCAGTTATCGCAATGGAGACTGAATGTATGTAATAGGAGTTTTGCTTGAGAAGTAAAGGAACGTTTTGACACGACGATCGCTGCCTCAAAAAAAAACAACGAAGAGGAAATTCGAAGAACACATATTGCAACCTCATGAAGCAACCACCATGACCATGATTTTGCGTACATGTCTTTGTCTCAATCTTTTGACGGTAGGATTTATGTGTAATACATATGCATAATCACGATTAATGTAAAGATACATATCATATAATACACAGCACATTTAGTGGAGAAAAACTTAAGAAAGATTAATCTGATATCACAAAATAATTTTTATATGCACTGATTTTTTTTCTTATCCACGCATATCTATATATATGTCAGGATTAAGTTAGTAAGTGAATTATAAGTAAAATTAATTCGGTAAATTTTACATTGACATAAATACGGATGAAAATATTTTCATAAATGATTATTGATCTTTTTATATTTGCAAGTATTAGCAAATTGATATTTGCAAATATTAACAAATTGACATTGACATTGGCATTCTACGTTGACGTCACTTCAAGATCCTTGAGTTACTAAAATGCCAATCACGAATTGATGATTACTGCTTCTTAAGTTTTCTAATAATAACTGGTAAATGAATCGGCAAAACAATTACGTTACATAATCTTATTATTTTCATGATTATAATGATGAATTTCGTAAAGCAGTATTGACGTTGATAACGAAAATGGATGTTTGCGCAAAAAGATTATAGATACTTAATATAATAAAAATAACTCAATTTTAATTTAATAAGGATGCAAATCGAAAGAATTTACACATGATTGTTAAAAGTATAAATGCTAGCTGGTAGAGCTACATTAAGATCTGGAAAAAAAAAATAAAATTAAAACTTATAATTAATATTTTATCATCTAAAATTAATATTTTACAATATATAAGTTCTTATTTTCTTACAGCTTTTTAATTAATATCCACTAACAACGAAGGAAAATCCATTCTTATTCCTTGATTTGTGATTTATCTAACAAATTTTGAAGAATTTAGGAAAATGATTTATGTATAAGACGAATAGTCTTAGGATAATTTAGGTACAAAGTTACTCACATTTTACATACAACAATTACAGCTTTAAATTGTGATGAATTGTAGGTGTTTAAGTCTGTCAAAGAAGTGTATGTTATTTTACATATATTCAACGGTGATGGCTCGAGATAATTTACGTAACTGCATTTGTGTGCCAGTAAAGCAGCTGATTGTTCCGTATATTCATCGAATACAATCTATCACGCATATATTCACATCATCGTGTCGTTCGATCGAAACTGACACCGGCATGATTTGTGGAAGGTGTTCATGAAAGTTGATGCCGAGGATGCATTCGTGAGAGGCACCGGTTCCTATTCTATTCCGAAGAGTTCGATGCACGAACGCGCGATACCGTGAAGATGGCGTGAATGGAAGTATAACAGAGGAGGACGCCTCTCTCTCCATGCTATTGAGTAGTATAGCACGTGCGTGACTATCAATACAGCCAAATTCACTCAAAAAGATACAATCAAAAGGATTAGCTCTGTTTCCAAAGTAATTTGACATTGTAAACTGATAATCATTTATCATACTCTTTTGATGTTATACGGTTTTTTTTATATGGTTGTTGGATTTTAAGTATTATTCATTTAATATAAGAATTTTTTTAAGAGAGAGAGAGAGAGAGAGAGAGAGAGAGAGAGAGAGAGAAATAATAATGTCTAAATATGTGATCGATACAAACTAATGGATTGTTAATACTATCTATTTGGAAAAACAATTGAATTTTCTGGGAACAAAATGTAAAAATTATATATTTTTTTAAGAAAAATGAAGAAATAAGTCAAGAAATAAAAGAATAGATTTTTCTTATAATTTTTGTTGCTAATGGATATTAATTAAAAAGCTGTGAGAAAATAAAATCTTAAATATTAACCTTACATTAATTAATTGCAATATAATTAGCACGACAAAAAAATTGTTTCCCAAGTATAATGATGATTTCTTAATACAATAATTATAATAAAATTTATTCTTATAGCGTTTATTCTCATTATTGTTAATTGTTCTTATATACAGCGTATTTTACAATACTATTTGATTAATTGGAATTAATTAATATTATTATTTAACGTTAATATTTAAATAAACTGAATTATTAAAAGATATTAAAGAACTAAAACTTAAAGTAGATTGTTTCTTAATTTCGCGTAATTATTAAAAAATCACGAAATGAATATCTAATATGCCTTTGCGTTTGAATAGAGTTAAAAGCGCGCACCGATCTTTAATCGTTGAATATAAATATCGAGAAGAAATGATGTGAAAGTAAAATAGTAACATGAAACAACTTTGAGTGGCAGTTTAGAATACGTGTTACTAATTTTGCATGCACGAAGAATTACTAAATTGAAAGGGAAGCATCCGGTGCACAAGGCATTTGCGTTTGAAAAGAATTGGAAATAAAAACTGATCCTCATGTCGTAAATATCGGGACGAAGTTACGCGAAGGTAATTAATAGAACGTGCGCTCTGAATATCAATTAGCACGTGTTCGTGTGAAGGTCACGACGTGTTCATGAAACGCCGACGCTCCTCAAATACCAAGTGAGATCGCAAACGAGATCGCACATTTATCACGTCTTCTTCATGCGACACCATCTGCAATTATGATCCGTAATAAGTACCACGATTGTATGCGAGGTGGTTGGATCACCGCAAGATGCCACCGACGATGACGCTAACCTTCGCGTATGTTACAATCTTCAAGCATTACTTTAGAGATTTAAATGATTCTTGTAGACAATAATACGTGTGTGCAAGAAATATAAAATAATACATATTTTAAAATGTTTAAAAAGTGATTGAGTAATTCTATTCGCAAACATGAAAGAAATAGCATTTATTCTTGAAGAATGATAATACTGCGTAACAGATTAATAGATTAATAGATAAGATTAATAGATAAGAAATAAAAAGTAATAGATTAATAGATAAGAAATAAAAAGTACAGGCTTCAAAGTATAGCATTTTGTTGTTTAATTAGCTTCTCCATTCATTTTATTTTCGTCATAAGTCTGATTTAAATACATCATATATTTTTACGCATATTTGTATTATTCATGCTGAGCTAGCATCGTATATATAAGTTTCGGAAATTTAATGATTAAGCGATACGAATGTGTGCCAACTTAATTGTTTTTTTATTAACTAATTACGTCTGCAATTAGCATAACAATATCCTTTTCCTGTAAACATCAAATTCTTTGTCAGCTACCAATGTCGTCAATTTCCCGAGCGCGCAATTTCATTATAATCCTAGATTATATCACGTGATCGGGCACGTGAGAACCGCGCGAAACGTGGGTGTTTAATGAAAGAGGAGATCGCAAGAGAGGATGCATGGAGAACGGCGTGGCGGAAGCGAGCGAAAGGAGTCGCGGCGGCTCCTGTGCAAAGGTGAAATCACCGTGACCGATGGGAGTCGACCGACGGACAATAGACGATGCAATGATAATTTAGTGAGTTAATCGCGTGGCTTGGATGACCTCGTATAAAACCGCCGGCCAAAACGATGGCTTTCCTTGGCGAGAGGATGGAAAATTGATGCGAGGCGTAGTTATAAACGCGTTAAGACTCTGAAGCTCCTGAGAATTATGCGTTATTATACGACGAGAATGAAAAATTTGTGTTGAATCTTTAATACATAACACAATTTATTCCCTGTCTTGATTGCTTATGGTCCCAACTTGAATTCGCAATTGTTATCTGCAAAATAACTCTTTTACTGCTGTAAGTAGTTTGAGCGAGGGTTCCCCATTGCTCTTGTTTTAAAATATTGAATTACTTTCTCATGCTGAGTCTCCATACATTTAAAAAAAAAAAGAGAAAAATCATCAATTATTGATCTTTTGATCAATTAATTAATCTTTTAATTATTAATTAATTGATTAATTTTCAATTGATGTTTATAGAAACAACTGATTTTAATTTTTGTTTAAAATTACTGTGTTCGATAATGAATAATAATACGTTATTACATTACATACATACACATACATATTTTACATCATTTTCTTACCAAATTCTGCATCTGTAAAACTAAGCAACCTATCAGTGTCTTTCGTGTTGATTGAAGATGACTGATACTAAGTGCCTATTTTTCGCTTTGATGTTAAAGAAGAAAAGTGTTCGCTCGACAGGAAATTAATACTAATTTGCGAGCACTATAATTTTGATAGAGATAGAATGAAAAAAAAAGTGTCCAGCGTTTCTCTTAAAATGGATTGTGAATGTGTCAAAAAGGAAAAGAAAAAGAAAAACTATCCTATATTAAAGTTATAGATACGAAATATTATGTCATTGAGTTTACTTTTCGTAATGACTTTTATCTATAAAACTGCAAGCTAATTACATATATATATATATATATATATATATATATATATATATATATATACAGAATAAATATATATAATGTGTTTTTTCTTTCTCTTTTTTATATTTTGTATAATATAGAGAGTTTAAAGAAACTTTTGTATATATTAAATGTCTTAAAATATGATCTCGCAGTAAAAAATTGAATATTAGATATAAAAAAAGATACATATATATATATATATATATATATATATATATATATGTAATTTATGTAAAATTATAAGTTGT
>Ga0157363_1004751_pt1 | contig 12587 bp, 7 predicted proteins | sample AttsexASBM1_FD_111477 | JGI IMG/M metagenome (GOLD analysis project Ga0157363, IMG submission 111477) | Fungus gardens microbial communities from leaf cutter ant in Ribeirão Preto, State of São Paulo, Brazil - Atta sexdens ASBM1 | ecosystem: Host-associated > Fungi > Mycelium > Unclassified ...
ACTGCTTTTCACATTTCTCAGGGCATCTCGTCATTCTAACTTTCCCTGTCTTCCAATCAATCTTGGGATTGTGGCGAGCTAACCATAGCATTTCCAAGATTATACTCCACTTTTGGCCTCTTATTACATCAATCTCCATTCTCTCTCTATGCTCTTGGTAGTAGATATTCACCTTTACCATATGTTCAATTGGTCCTTCTTTGTTGAATAAACTGTCCACATTTCTTATATATATGGGCTTCTCCATCTTCTTTAACTTGAATCTCTGCTTTCTTGCAAACTCCAAACTTATAACCAGCCTTGTGGCACTGCCATCCAATAGTGCCTCCACCGTTATCCTCTCTTATGTGTCTACTCTCTCTAACCTAATCTTTACCATTACTTCTCTTAATAAATTTTCTTCTTCTGTTTTCCTTACTTCAACTTCCTTCTTTTCTCTTTCCTTTCTTACTTCTTTCTTTTCCTTCTTTTCCTTAATTCTCTCTGAGTCCAATGCATCAACTTTTATTTCTCTAGCTAATACATTAAACCTGTTGTTAGAATTTAGTCAAGGGACTTAAGATCCTCTTCCTCTTTTAAATTGTCTGATTATTCAAAATTTCTCTTTCTTTCCCATCTTTGTCCATATTCCAGTCTTTTGCCATCCCCAATTCTGATCTTTCCTCCTCTATTTTTACAATATTGGGCCATATGCCTGAATCCTCCACAGGCATAGCAGTTCCTCCCTCTGTCTATGTCCATAGTATAAGGGTCCCTTCTTGGCAACCCTATTTCTTGTCCCTACTCCTGACTTCTTACTACTATTGCATTTGTCCTTTCTACTTCCTCTATTGGGATGGGCCATGTTGTCATCTGCTGAGATGGCATTTCTTGCCTCCTCTGCCACACTTGTGGTTGTGGTATTTGCTATTCCTGTTGTAGTAACCACTAGTCGTAACGACCCTATAGTTTGCTTACTTCAGTAAAGCTTTTAACTGGCTATCTAGTAGTGGGGATTACAAGAGAACTTGACAAGGAGCCCTTGCTGCATTGCTACCCTATTTATATAAATTACATGTGGTCCATGCTACAACAATGTTCTACTTCTATTCCTGCCCTAAAGGCCTCATGTCTACCTTATATCTACTCTGCAGTGCCTGTGCAAGACTGTGCATCCTGTCCTAATGTCCATGTGTACTACATGTGGTAGTAATGTGGTGAACATACTCCCTGATGTCATCGTCTAGGCTCTTCTAGCCTTGTAGACCCTTGTAGACCACTCTAGGCCTATGACATAATCTCACATGCCCTTTTCCCATTGTAGACTAATGATAATACTACTGTCCTATTTCTATCCTAACCCTAACTCTACCAAAGTCTGTTCACACACTCGTCTTATAATAGTTCCCCCCTGTTCCTGTTGTCTCTTCAGTCTTTCTTTTTTCCTCCTACTTTCCCTCTAATACCTGTCTAAATTAGTAGCACATTTGTACCACTGTTTTATGCTGGTTGGAGGCCTTTCTGCCTCCATCAACTTTCTTCTGACCATTCCATTCATCCCCCTCTTGAACTCTTCCACCAATGGTCTTTCTTCGTATTTGCTCCCTCTTGCCACTCTCCTAAACTCTTGAACAAACTCTTCCATCATCTTTCCTTCTTGTTCTAACTTCTTCAACTCTGCTACTTTCACTGACTCCTCTTCTTCTCCTTCAAACTCTTTCTTGATAGCTGCCAAAAATTTCTCTACTAATTTGTATTCTAATATTCTCTCTTCCAGATCCTCCAAGATATTCTCTTTTCAAACATCCACTGATCTTCTCTGTATATATGACAGTATCCATTGAATCTATTCTTCCACTGCTGCTTTTCTCATCTTCATCTTTATGTACAATCTGTATACTGTCACAAAACCTGAGACTTTTGACGAGGTTCCATCAAAAATTTGTGGCCTTGTTACTTCTGTGCTCGTTGCCACCCCTCTTGCTCCTCCTGCTACTTGTTTCATTAATGTTGCAATTTGTTCTTGAAGCTGCCTTATGATAGCAGGATAGTTGGGCTGATTTATGTTATAATAGGAGGGTAGTGTAGTTGGTGGTGGTGTGGGCAGTGATGGTATATATAGTGGAAGTGCAGAACCTGTGCTGGTCTCACCTTCCAATTCATATTCCGAAGAAGAAATCTTGGTATGTGATAGCAGGCACTCTTCTTGTCCTGCCTACATGTCCTACTGACTACTTCAACTACTAATTACTGCCCTACAAAATTCTACACAATTTTGTCCTAAGAAGAACATTCTACTCTAAGCAATGTTTTAAGAACTGCTGCTGTTTCTCTATATAGACAGATTACAAGAGAATCTATAGCATAAGGCTGATATTGGAAGAAGTATGTAACACATCTACACAAGGTAATATGTTTGAGGTGCACTAGTGGGCTTTGATACAATCAAATGGCTAGGCTTCCCCTGCCTAACTAGTATACCCCTTATGCCTAAGGTCCGGCAGTTCTTCTTGATCAAAAGGCAGTGTTACCTTTCAATTAAGGATGGTAAAGAGTAAGTTAGAGAGTGTCCTATATTGGACAGTCTCAGGAAGGAGGATCAAGTTCTAATATTATGACTTAAGCCCAAGGGTTAGGACAGAAGACTACTCTTGTATTGAGGGATACAAGAGAACTCAATAGAGTTCCAATTACAAGTTAATCTATCTTATATACCTTTCTATCATAGTCTGTGCTAAGCTATTTCTAACCTACTTTAAAGATCATATGGTAGTCATAAGGCCAACATGTAGTTGCCATGTTATATGACATCATCCCATTCTAGAACCTTCTACATCCTTCTTCTTGTCACCTGATCTATGACAGTATCACACTTTGTCTTTATCATCTTATATTCTAAATAAAAGAAAAGTAAAATAAAATAAAAGAAGAGAAAATAAAATAAAAACTAAGTTCATTGTTCTTAATTCTGATAAAGAGTACCAAATAAAAGATCAAGACATTCAGACAAGGAAAGAAATATATTGCTGACTTTATAATAGAATTTGAAGTGTTAGTTATAAAGACTAAAACTAATAACATCTACACAATATTTTTGTTGAAGAAGAATGTTAAAAGTGACATTATAAAGCATAACTAATCATGTTAGATTTGTGAATAATGGACTTGACTTTATTTTATTTTATTTTATTTTATTTTCCTAATTTTCTTTATTTTTGAGTTTTAGTTTCTTTCTTTTTATTTTAGACTTAGGTGAAGAGGTATGATGTGACATCATGCATGATAGAAGCATAACACATATCATAAGATAGTCATATAATCATATAATACAATAAAAAGAATATAAAAAGTTTTGGAAAATAATATCATACTATATATTTGTTATATTATATTTTTCAACCATATTTATTCTAACCTATGAATAACCCCTTTTCTCTCATTCTCACTTCCTAACCTCTTCTAGTGTAGATCATACACCTCTAGTTTATCTTAGATATTCTTACTGGACCTTTGCTAACTCTATATCCTCTAATATCTGAAAATTACTAGAAATTAGAGTAACTTACTTAATAGCTTCCATTTTAGATAACTACACTAGATAGCATATCTAATATATAATCCAGTAGCTTGCACTATATTAGTTATATAATTTGGTAGTTTATATTATATTAGTTATCCTGAAAATTGACTAAAACTAACACTCATTTCTGGTGTTGATAATGATATATCTTTCCATCTTATGGTGGTTTTCTACCTATCAAGTTTCCAAAGTTCTATTCCAAAATATGCAATTAGTGTGGCTAATAGAGGTGCAGCATACAAGCTAAAGCCAAAGGTCATTCCAACCTGTCTTCTGTATTTTCAGATAACACATAAATCATCTATCTGGACTTTTGAGATGCTCTACTAGATCTTGGATAATGAGATGTAAACTATATCTAACAATATAAATAGTATGTCATATACATAGTCTTTAGGATAGGTTAGAATTTGTATAGCACAAACCACTAGTTTAGTATATATAAAAGTAAATATATTATACTTAGAAATCTATTGAGTTCTCTTGTATTACTTAATACAAAAGTATATCTTTTGTTTATTATTAAGACTTAAGTCATAACAACCAGACTATTTGACATATTTAATACAAATGGAACCAAAAGTGGAAATTACAGAATAACTCAGTTTGTACCATTGAAACTAGAAATCAATGAATATACAGAAAATATCAATATGATAGTAAAATAATTAAATAATACAAACATGTTCTTAAAGTATGACTAGTTGGTCAAATACAATTCAGAAGTAAAATGAAACAAAGAAACAATATAGTTTACAAGATACTCAAAGAAATGCAAGATACAATATCAGAATATTTCATTCAAAATCAGGAGAATTACACCAACAAAAGAGCAGATAAAAAAACATCAGAAAATAGAAAAAGAACCAGATGTAATGAATCTAGATAAGAATAGAAAAATGAACAACTGAAAATAGAATTAATTATGAAGTTAAGTTTAAGATATACAGTATCATATTTCTATATTTCAAAGAAAGATAGATCTCTACAATCAGTACAAGACTACAGGAAGTTAAACTAGTATATGTTAGACACAGTTCACATCTTGTTATATGAGATACAATAAATAAGCTCTTAAAAGTTTAATTGGCAAACATGCATTATCTAGATATATATTTTAGAAAAGATGCTTAGAATGTCTAGCCGACAAGTTCACCAGAAGGTAGGAAGATATATCATTACTAACACTAGAAGATAGTGTTATTTTTAGTTGATTTTCAAAATAAAGCTTTTACAGTATAACTATCAACTTATATACTAAATATGCTACTTAGAGTAGTTATCTAAAAATAGATACTATTAAGCAAGTTACTCTAGTTTAAGGTGATTCTTGGATATCTAGAGTGAAAATCTATGAAGTTGTCAAGGGTTCATTGAGGATATCCAAGGTGTAATAGAGAGTATGATCTGTACTAGAAGAGATCAGAAAGTATGAATGGGAAAGAAAGTGTTATCTATAGGTTAGGATGGCTATGATCAAATCAGAATATGATAAAAGAACAAGACACTATCACTATTAATTAGAGAAATACTCAACAAGCTCAAGAACACAAGATATTTTAACAAACTGAACCTTATCTAGGAATACAATAATGTATAAATCAAAAAAGGTGATAAATGAAAAGCAGTGTTTCTAATGAATATAAGACTATTATTGAAGTATAAGCTATGTGTTGTGGCAACCACTAGTCACAAAGACTGATAACTACACAGCAAGTAAATCTCTTAAGTAGATATAATGTGGGAAGTTCACAAAAGAACTCAACAAGGAGTCTTTGCTAAATTAGAGTCTTATATATATGTTTTACATGTGATCTATCTAACAATAACTAAGCCTGCCCTATTATCCATGCTACAACCTCATGTCTGCCTCATTTCCTACTTAAGGCTGCCATGTTGTATTCATGTGCCCTGACATCATCTTCTAGATCATTCTACCATGTTCTAGGCCTATGACATCATATCATGTGACCTGTCATATGCCTGTAGTGTCATGTGCCTCTTCATCATCCAAAATTAAAAGAAAAGAAAACAAATTAATATAAAATCAAAAAATAAAAGAAAGGAAAATAAAACTTGTTAGTGTCCAAAGCATTCCATAACACTATGCTCACTCACTTTTTCATTCTCACCTTGTCATCACTTCTTATTAATTCTTTATTTTATATACTGTTATTCCACACCTCTGTTATTTTTATAGTCTTTATAATTATATCCAATTTATCTTGTAAATAGGTACATACTCAAACAGTTAGTACTTATTTCATAGCTAGACTATACTAGTGCCAGTTTTTTTTCCTTTAGTTCTAGATATATCCTTAGTGAGTCTTATTGTTTTATCTATCTAGTTTCTTTTTCTCTGGTCCTAATAACTTTCAAATATATTTGTTTATTCATCTCAAATTACTGTATTTCTATCTCATTAGGTTATAGGCCTTGACAGTGTCTATGCTTAAGATTCTTCCTCAGAAACTCTTTGTTTTCCTAAATTAAATAGTATAAATTACTATATCTGGTCCAACAATATAAAAGCAGCTTTATAGGCTTGCTGTTATGAACTAAAGTCTTTAGAGTCAGACAATAGAACAACTCTTGTATTGAGTAACACAAGAGAACTCGATAGAGTTCCTAGTACAAAGTAGTCTACTTTATATACTACTACTCATGGTCCGTGCTAATTACTGTGCACCCTACCCTAAATGACCATGAGTATAACATGAGGCCAACATGTGTTGTCCATGTTGTATGACATCACTTTATTCCAGAACCTTCTACTCCATTCTCTCAAGTCTTGTGATCAGTCTTGTGACTATGCCATCAACTTTGTGACTGATGTGATAGCATGACAGATAAACCCTAACCCAAGTTATTCTAAAAATAGAAAATAAAATAAAGATAAAAATAAAAATAAAATAAAGTGAAAAGAAAAAATAAAAATGAAGTCCATTGTTAACGATTTTGACACTTGCCTTCTATAGCTCTTTATCAAAGGCTTAGAAAAATACCCTCCAAAACCTTCTTCTGGTTTTCCTATTGATATAAATAACAAACCCCTTATATCTATATTACTTGAGTATAAGGAATGGACTACTTCAAAGAAGGAATATCTTGATTGGCTGCACTCTGATTTTGCAGCTATGAGTTTGGCTAACATGAACATATAATGTGCACTACTATTATTAGGAGTTGTACACAAAGAAATGGGATGAACAAATTACCATGTCTGAATACATTGGCTCCTTTCTTCACCTCCATCATTGTATTAATAATTTTAGATAAAATTTGAATAACATTCATATAGTTTATGTAATTCTCCTTTCTTTACTGTGATCTAGAGTCTGGAATGTGGTGAAATAGAATTTATTGGATAAAGATACTGTACTTAATTTGGATATCATCAGCTAAGCTTCTATCTGTTCATGATTGTATGGAGAGAGAGCATAATATTAAAGAGACTGAGAAGAAGCAGAAGACTGAACAATTAGCCCTGTTTGTAAAGTCTCCCTCCAGTGGTGGAATGAGTGGTGGTTTCTTTAGGAAAAAGAAATTGAAGAAGGTTAAGTTTATATTCAAGCTAAGACCTACTGATACAAGCTGTCACACCTGTGGTGAGAAGAGACATTAGACTCCTGAGTGTCCAAAGAAGAGAGAGAACAAGGCTGAGCAGACTAAATCTGGTAGTTTTGCTCATGTTGCTATTGAGTTATCTAGAAATCAGGAAGTTGGAAAAATGCTTATGGCTATTTGCAATGGTCACAAAATCAGACAAGTTGATATAGTCTCCATTATTAACACTGTTGATAGTGTTCTCCTTAACTGTATAGCAACTTCTCACATATTTTTAGAATAGTATTTATTCTTTTTATACCATCCTCTTACCAATGATGAGTATATCACTGTAGGTGAACATCACTATGTTTCTGTAGTAAGCATTAGATCTGTCACTCTCACAATAATTTTACATAATGGTATTTCAAAACTCACCTTTATTAATACCCTTCATATTTTCACATTAGAGGCTGATCTTATCAGTCTCTGAGTTCTCCACTGTAAAGGTTCAAAGCTAGGAAAAAGACTTGATTATCTCAAAGAATGGTGATGATTTGTTTTCAGCTATTCTTGGTGGCTCAACTAGTACACTATACTAGGTTCAGTATACTAACTTTAATTGCAAAAGTGCTCATATCTCAGCTAGCACTTTTAGTATACACTTATGACATTACAGAATAGGGCATTTGAGTTTCTACATCATTGACTCTATAGTCTGTTAAAAAGCCATTCATAAACTTTATGTTTTTGCACCTAATGAATTTGATTACCTATGTACTGGATATGCAAATGGCAAGTCCCACTGTTTATCACTTCCTAGATTAAGTGCTAGTCAATATTCCAAGATGGAGTTACTTATTATGGATTTGACTAGACCTATGTCTGTTCACACTTGGGATGGATATTTGTATGCACTTGTTATTGTGGAAGTGAGCTACTGTCATGCAGTCAGTCATTTATTGAAGGAAAAGGAGGAGGCTAGTATTGCCATCCAAGACATTATGGCCATGATGGAGCACCAATCTGGCTTGAAAGCTCATTGACTCTGAAGTAACAATAGTTCTGAATTTGTGAACAACAATAGAACAATTTTGTTGATTAAATAGTATTATTTATGAAATAATCTTCCAGAACAGAATAGAATAGCAGAGCAGGCTATTGCTGTTTTTTTTGAAATGGTATATTATATGTTATGGAGTGCAGGGGTAAAACTGTAATACTAGGGAGAGACATTTATGTATGCTGTCCACATCAGGAGTATTACACTTATCTTTGATCTTAAGAAAGTCATACCCTATGAAGCATAGACTAGGTGTAAGCCTGATGTATCCTACTTGTGAATTTTTAGTTTATTAGGTTGGGTACATGTCTCCAAGCAGGTCTGAAAAGGAAAATTGGAATCCAGAATAGTAAAATTTTGTTTATTAGAATGGTGGACTAATAAAGCTAAAGGTTGTTGACTAGAACATTTTGAGAGTAATAAGCTAATTGCTTCATAGAATATTCAATTTTTTGAGGATGACACATCAAGTGACCTAATAGTCATTGGCATTGATACCCCAAAAATACCAACAATAGCTGTAGATAAATTTGTTGATAACACTCTTGCTAAAGAAAATGTTATAGTAGTTATCCACTCAGATTCTGAACCAACTTATATTGTTTCTGATACTATCCCTACAAATGTTGTTTATCAAAACCATATTCCAGATATTGCTTACCCTATTACTTCTATCAATAATGGGACTAGTGAGGTACCATCTGACCTACCACCTATCTGAAAAAAAACTTCCAAGTAAGACTATCTGCTTAAAAAGAATATGTTAATATATATATACAAGCCAGCAGAGTGCTATGAGTTCTTAGCCATCAATAATACCATCACTTTGGATGGTTCTGTAAACTTAACATTTATTACAGTCATAAGTGAACCTAGAACCTACCATAAAGTACTATGTTCTCTCTACTCAAGTGAATGAGAATGTACTATTAAGGCTGAATATATCCAATTACTTAAAGCAGGTGTTTTTGAGTAGGTAGATGAGTTACTGGCTGGTAAGAAAGCTGTTGGAAGTCATATGGTCTTCAAGGAAAAACTTGATGAACATAGTAACTATGTCAAATTCAAGATCTGTATAGTAGCCAAAGACTTTTCACAGGTCTCTAGTAAGGATTTCTCTGAAAATTTCTCTTTTGTAGCCAAACTTACAATACTATAGGTATTTCTTGCTCTAGCCACATATCTAGATTTTGAGATTTATCAAGTTGATATTGTTACTACCTACTTGTAAAATGACCTTGATAAAGAAATTTATATGACAATTCCAGATGGTATTAGCCAATTTGGCTTAGAAAAACAATATTAGTGACCAAATAAAGCACTATATGGTCTTAATGTCAGACATATGAAGCTTGGATGCTAGTTTTTTTATTTAATTTCCTTTTTTTTTCTTTTATTTTTTTAATTTAGATCTAGGGTTAGAATTAGAGTGATGTTATGATCACACTATCACATATCAGTCACATCATATGACATGGTCACAGTAATGGTCACAAGTCACAAGGTCACAGAGAAGGACATAAAAGGTTTGGGAAAGATGATGTTATATAATATGTGCAACACATGGTCATTTAGAATAAGCTAAAGAAGTAGTAGCATGGACTATGGTAGTTTAGTATATAAGGTAAACAATCTTAGACAGAGTTCTTTATTAAGTTCTCTTGTGTTAACCCTAATATAAGGTTTCTTTCTTTGATCAACTCTAAGGTAATTGAATTATAACATTAATATTTTGTTCTCTTTGACTATCATAATATAGGCTTTAGCATTGAGTTCTTTCAATATATTTTTCATCAGATTAATTTTGTGGTTCTATTCTCTTTGTTTTAGTAGCTTTTTGAATTTATTTATTTTTGTTGAATAAATAAGTAAATAGTCAAATATATTCTAGTAAATCCTCTAGATTGGTTAGATCCAGTTCCATCCCTATATTTTGTTGTTTTTTATCTGTTTCTTTTATTGGCTATAATCTTTATTTCTTTGATGAAAACAAAATATTCTGATATTGTATTCTATATTCTTTTGGGCATCTTGTAAACTGTGTTGTTCTAGTATTCCAATTTACTTCTAGATTGTACTTTATCAACCAGTTATATTCTAAAAACTATTATATTGATTTTTTTGTGTGTCTATTGATCTCTAATTCCAGTAGTGCAAATCTTATTACTTCTCTATTCTTGGTTCTATCTGTATTGAAAACCTTGAATAATCTGTCTATTGGTTTTATTTTCTTTTACTAGTTGTTTATCAATTCTAGTATAAGTACATTCAGAATCTACTAGTGTTTTTAGCCATGATTTTTTTTGTTTAATGTCTTGATATTTGGCATATGTTGAGTTTTCTTTCTTTATTATCTTGTCAATGAAAAATAATGTATCAAATTAGAAATATACTATATACAGAAGTTTATTGTACTATACCTACTCTAAACCTCTGATAAAACCCTCTTTTTTGTTGTTGTCTTTGCCATCTGAATTCTCTTGTATGCTTTTATTTTTTATCTTCTGCTCTGTCCTATAGTCTTTTACCAGATGTTCCACTTTGTTGTACTTTCTTATTTTCTGTCCTTGTTATAGTTATCTCTGGACTTCATAATCTCCATAGATGTTCTTTACCTCCATAGATAATTTCTGTTTCTGTTCTATAATCATATTGCTCTTTTATAGACCTATATTCTTGTTCCACTAAAGTAATCACTATCTTCTATTCCTTCAATGTTTCTGATGCTGCTATGGGTAAGTATTCTAATATAGTTTTAATAATATCACTCCTAGTATTTTTCTTCAGCAAAAATATCATATACATGTCATTTGTTTCAGCTTTTATAGCTAATGCTTCAAACTTGATTATAAAATCAGCAATATACTTTTTTCCTTATTGGAATATCTTGATCTTCCACTTGATAATCTACTATCTTGCTCTTGTTGCTGAATGCTGTTTTTACTCGCTTAATAAACTCATTCTAATCTTGAGTATCATCATTTTCTTTCATTTGGTTGATTTTATTCTATACATATATCCTTGTAATATTTCCTTTAAGTTGGGCTAATACTGCCATGATTTTATTATCTGTTGCTATGACTCTATTGTTTCTGAGGAATAAGTGGATTCCTCTCCACCAGTCTTCAAACTTTGTCTAGTTACCATTAAATTATCCTAGGTCTAGAACCATATTCTTTAGCATTACTACCTGTTCTAATACTGCTGGTGCTGGTGCTGATACTATTAACATATTCTCTTTTAATGTTCCTGGTTTTGTAGTTTTATTCTTGTCCAAGATATATTCTTTGGTAATCTTCAATGATCTAAGTATTTCTTTAAGTACCTTAATGTCTGTTCTTTAATGTTATTAAGCTATCTTACCTGTCCATGGATTCTACCACAATAATTAGTGTCTGTTTTCTGTCCTATCTATAACATCTCATATCATAATCTATGTTGCTGTTTCTTCTAATGGTTTAATTATCCATTCATAATTTTACTACAAGTAGTTTTAATAGTTCTTCAACAGTCTAACTATTATAATATTCTAGTGGCCTAACTACTATGCATTCTACTTTTGTAAGGTGAGTCTAATAATACTTTACCAAATATTATGATCTTAGACTTGGCTCAGATTACAACTTAGACAAAAACTTGAATAAGAGTAAAGAGTTAGTCAATTGGTAAAGCATAAAGATATAAAATAGTATTTATAGCTATATATACCTATTAACTATGAAAAATATATAAGTTATCCTTATGAAAACAGTAAAGAAAGGAATAAGAAAGCCTCTACTACTATATAAAACACTGACTGAGATTATATGAGGTGAAGATAAGTGTTAGAATCACAGAAGTTGGACTTAGTTTTATTTTATCCTCTTTCTCATTTTTATTTTTTCTTTTGATTCAGTTTCTATTTTGGGATTTAGAGTTAGGGTTTAGTATGACATCACAGATTATTGTCACACAATCATGTGTCATGATGGAAAGTGGTAAAATATTCTGGAAGGAATAATATCATATAGCATGTTATATACATGTGTCACAAACTTCATTCAGCTTGTATCTCCACAACCAGTAGACCGATTTTCACAAACTAAGTTGTGCTGGAAAGCCCCAAATGAGGGCTATTTGCACATATGCAGGATGTACAAAAGTGACAACAAACAACTGAGATATCAGGTCATTAGTAACTGTAAAATCTTTGTCTGCTAATATCTCATGAACGGCTGAATGGATTTGCACAATTGAACTTGCATTGGAAAGTGCTCATCAATCCATTTACAACGATATATGATGTGTCTCAAAGTGATAAGTATTGGTAGAGATACAAGTATATCAATGTAGTGATATAATTAGTTACCTTCTAAAATTAGCCTGACAGCTGCTATGACAGATGACAGCTCCCATCAGGTATGAGTTTTGATCATGTGA
>Ga0157363_1004752_pt1 | contig 12586 bp, 5 predicted proteins | sample AttsexASBM1_FD_111477 | JGI IMG/M metagenome (GOLD analysis project Ga0157363, IMG submission 111477) | Fungus gardens microbial communities from leaf cutter ant in Ribeirão Preto, State of São Paulo, Brazil - Atta sexdens ASBM1 | ecosystem: Host-associated > Fungi > Mycelium > Unclassified ...
AAAATATTTTGCGAACCGATAGATTTACGCTTAAGGCCGATATTTATCGTTATTTTTTATATTTAAGACCGTTTAATTATATAATCTTAAGGAGTCAGTCAATCAGAGAACTGCATTAGCATAGTAAGATATTATTTAAGACGGTCTTAAAATAAGAATGGATTATGAATACCACCCACAGAGTTGTATTAGCACCTTAAGATATTACTTAAGACGATATTAGAATAAGAATCCATTATGTATACCGACCTTAAGCTACGTAATCCATCAGTTCCTATCATAAATTAGACAGCAAAAAAATAAATTTAACAAAATTTTAACACGTATAATTTTGCATTTGCAATAAGACAGAAACTGCTTATAAAGAGATTACAAATAAAATAAATTTTAAGTAGATATGCATCTAAAAATAATTTTGTTGGACCATCCAAATGATATTACGTAGGACTTTAAAATATATATTAAAATATATATTAAAATATATATTGAATAATGTCGCATAAAACTTTTAACATTTTAACAACCAGTTTTAAATCTATATAATTATGATGGTTCCAACAGAATTATTTTCAGATCTGTATCTTAAATTTTTAGATATTTCAACAAAACCTTGTTGAAACATCAAAACAATCTTTTCATATAATAATTTAAAAACGATAAACATATATATACTTAAGAAAGTTCTAGCTCTAATTTTGTCGGAGAGTAGTACAAACACAGTATAGAATAAACGGATCGCGCTTATCGACAGTAAGTGCACCAATGTTATTGCGAATCACAATCACAAATCAATACTGATTATTCTGCGTATTAATCAAATCGATCCGTTCGTTGCATGGCTTTCCGAGCATTAGCATTCATACATTACTTCCGCTGTTCTCTATATGTGCTTTGACAGATAAAGGCTTACATTCTACGTCGAGATTCTGAATTATCGCTGACAAACCAGTTCTATGATACATCCCGGTTGCATGAATACCGATGATGTACCGCGTATGGTGCTTTTCGCCGGTGAGAGAGAACTTCGCATTTTGATGAGATTGTGACTGCATTCATCAAAATAACACATATGGTATATACATATGTCCGCGAACATGCCGACATAATCCGCAGTTACAATATTTATTAGAAATCAACATCGATATTAAACGCTATTAGATCTCATCGATTGATCGCGATTTTAACGAGGTGAAACATCAACAGGTTGCTTTATGACGCGGAATAAGTCAGCGATTCACGAGCGGTCAATGCATCGAAGGCATCGAAGCACGTGTGCGAATTTCTGATCAATCAGATTGACTATAACGTAATACGAATTAATCTCACGAAAAGGAAGGAAGAAGAGAGAGAGAGACAGAGAGAGAGAGATATGAAATTTCTGATCGTCCCAATACGATACCGAAACCTCGTGCTGACTGCATCGTTGCATTACATAACCATATTCTTGCACATATGCACATATCTATCATCACGATGCGCTTGTATATATGTCTATAGACTTCTATAGACTACTAATACGCGGAACTAAATTCTCGAATAACGTCGAAGGAAATAGTCACTTTGTATTCCTACTTCTCTTCGCTCATATTCGCTGATATGCTCGTTTCACTAAAATTCCTTCTCGATTCTGATTTCAAATCACATATACTCTGGTGTAACGCTGAAGATGCGCAGTGTATCCTCAGCTGCCTTTAGGCCCACTCTCGTGTTCTAATTATACGAGATTAGAATTAGCTTACCAGACGGTCTATTTCGCGACGGATAAGATACGACCATTATGGCATAATTCAGATCTCCTCTAACAACTATCCCGCTCCAATTCTAAAGTCAAAGATAGACAGTACCGCGAATTTAATAAAGTAATAAATGTCTCTCGAGCGAAACTTAAAATAGTTCATGTATTACTTGGTACCCGCGAATCGATAAGATATATCTACAAATTAATCTTGAAGCATTGCCTTACACATGCAATTTCGTAAAAAATCAGGACAATCGATATCAAACGGTGCTCACAGGTACTCGCACTTCACATTTGAAAGCGATTAAACCGATTATATTAAACCGATCAATGTATGAAAAACCCGCACTGATCCAGCTTTGCGGTGAAACAATAGGAGATTAACTTTTGCTTTTAGAATAATGATAGTTGAAATCTCTTACAATCATGCAAATAAAACAACATTATCAATTCAACTAACCATAACTAAATGAGGAATAATTATTTAAAACAAACATATGTTAATTTTTTTATATATATTATTAAATTTAAAATAAAAATTCCTTTAATTAAAATCTATATGACCGAAAGAAGAGAGGAATAATCGATTAACAGCTCGAGATCTTCAAATTGTTTCGGTCTCATTACATCCTTAATTAAGCTCTTATAATTAAGTATTCCCTATATTAATTACGTCCCATTTTAGCTTTCTTGAGACAAGTTAATTATTGGTTCGATCATGTTCTCCTATAAGTAACCAGAGAAAACTTGCCTGCAGCTATTCCTCAAGTTCATATTTCCATCTCAGCCATTTCTACTTTCTCAATAATATAGCGTACTAATTACAATTATAATTTTCTAGCAACTTATATATTACACGGAAAGGATAGTTTTATTGAAGTATCATGGAGAAAACGATTTTGTTGAAGTATTCAAAAATTTAGCTAGATACAGATCAGAAAATAATTTTGTTGGACCATCAAAGTAATTACATAAAGATACTTAAAATGATTGCTACAATTTTAAAACTTTTTACGGCAATATCTATAATTAAATTTTTTAATTCAGCAAAACTATTACAATTCAAATATTTCTTCAACCGCGCGTTCATCGTAGGAAAGCATATGAGTACGTATCGATCACTTCACGTTTAAATTAGCTAATCGTTTGATAACTCGCGTGTGCACTTACATGCTTAATAGTAATAGCCATTAGTGTAAAACCGACAGTTGCTCATCATTAGTGTTAGGTCGTTATGAACTGCAAGAGGAAAACCGCAATCAATGCTAAACAAACAATATCGGGTCGACCACTTTCTGGATGACTCTATATTCTACGTACATAGATATATATATATATATATATATATATATATATATACTAGCTGTTTTAATCTGAAAATGTAAGAATAGTATTTAAATAAAAGCTCACATAATGCATTTTATGACATAACATTTTAAAATGAATAAATAATTCGAAAAACAATAAGTTCAATAACAATAAATTTTTTTGATGTGATAAATATTTCTACTTAAATAAAATGGAAGATTTTATACAAAACATGTTGATTGAGCACAATTATTGAGAATAGCTCAATGTTTACTCAAAATTATCTTTCAAAGTTTACTTATTTGAATAATTAATCTCATTAGATAATTGTACTCAACAAATTTTGGATATCGAGCAAACAGCCGATATATATAAGATTGATAAAATTAACACAGTATTTCTTCCATCGCTAGTGTCATATGTTTTATGTTATTAAACACAGCATATTTAATCAGCCGATTAATCGAAGCCATATTTTATGTATTATCAAGACCGAATATCTTCGCAAATGCTAAGTATAATGGCAGGCTTTAAAGCTCCGATATGTTCTTGTTATTCCCACATTCCCCTAATTCCTAATTGATCGGTAGTGTCCACTCGGAGAAATTTCGGGCACGCTCTCGATGTTTCCTGCGACTGATTGGATAATCATATCATCCTAGATATTGAGCTATTGACTATCTTTCATACAAGAAGCATATTCCTCGCGATATTTCTCTTACTATTCGTTTTCCTCTTCATTATTCGAAACATTTGAATTTCTTATGTTTAGTTTCCTAAATGGAAAAAAATAAAAAACTAGTTGTTGTTAAAGTAGCATTTGATCAAAATTAATTTTTTTAAAATCTTATAAATTTCTACATGCCTAGTGCAATTGTTTCGGAACTCAAATAACTGTTATTTTTAAAGTCTAATTTTTCATTTTTCTTTTATGTTACAATAAAAAAATCTAACTCTCTACAAGAATAGGACATTCCAAACTAATGATTCTGGAGAAAGATTTTGAATAAAACATGTAGAAATAAACATAATAGAGTATTAAAATATGATATGTTTATAATACAATCGTATGTTCTCTTGACTGCAAAAAGAAACGGCTATATATATGTATATTTTTTCTTCTTTTCTCAGATCAAATATCTGTTTTGTCTTGTATAACGTATCCGGTATTAAATCACAACTAAAAACCGGGTGCAACGTTTATTTTAACGCGTCATATTCAAACAAGCGTCCAAAGGTTTGCGATACGATTCACAATATCTAAAGAGCGAATCGATGTTCCATAATGATATTCAGTACGTCAAACGTGCTTATGCCATCAGCTTTTTTCTCAATGTCATATTGAATCCTATATTAACATGATATATTAATTTCCACGTTTATCAATTATTTTAGCTCTTAGTAGATATCATTTTAGAAAGTGAGTAAGAGAGTCATAAAAGCACATTCGAATAAAAGTATTTCTCTTATTTTTTATATTTTTAATTATTAATCGATTAATTTATAAATCGATAAATTTTCCATAAATGCAAAAAATACATTTTCTCTCATCTTTATTCATAAAATATATTTTATCTAAACAGAAAAAAACTAAAAAATTATTTTCGCGTTTTTCTCGCGATATTTTTTTCGATCTCCGCGTTGGTGAAACATTTTAAGATAAAGTGTAATTTAATCTTGTCATTGTCATTCCGATTCTCACAGATCTTAGAATTGAAAAACATTCTACTTTCGATTTTTTTCTCTATATATTTTCAATTCATTTAAACATATTCGATTCATATTTGTATACAATACTGTAACAGTATTACATATTCATAATTTAAAAGTTAAAGATAAATTCATTGATAAAAAAATCTTTAGAAAGAAAAGTTCGAAAAGAATTAAGTAGACGATAGAGAAGAATTATGAACATTATTCATAAAATCATGCTTATTAGCATAAAAAAAATTGTTAAATTGCTTGTACAATTTGGTAAGTGATCTTTGTTATACCGGTTTTGCTCATGAATGCGTTTCAAGACCAAAAAAAAATTCGACGCGCAGTATGCAGAATCAGAATGTATGTATATAAATTCACACAGAAGTATGTATTTAAGCACTAAGATTCGCTTCAACTGAATTTCTCGTATTTAATTAAAAAAAAAAGTTCAATAGTTCAATAGTTGATTCCAGATCTCGATATCGAGCTCCACAGATAATTACGTATATCACAAACGTGGGGCAAACCTATCCGAATTACTTGTAACATTTAATCTGATATAGCACATGAATAGCGAGCAGATAAAGTCTCCTCATTCCCGAGATTACCTACCATCGCGCAGCCAATCGAAGATCTTCTCGTGCCATTCTCTACGAGCACAATAACCGCATGAGTTCCATTGAATCGGGCGCATCAATCGGTGTATGAACGCGCGCGCTCCACATTTTGGTATTATCAAGAAAAAGATCGAATATCGTTAATACAATATTGACATGATCGAAGATCGTTAATACAATATTCGATATACGTTTCTTTAAAAAAGATATGAATGAAGATCTAATACATATAGAATTAGCATTCTAAAAGGAATTATTTATTAAATAGAAACCTTTTAATCTGTATCGTTGAGTAATTAAATTGTAATAAATGAAAATTGTCTCGAAACTCGAGATAGATTCATCGTGCTACCTAATTATTCAGTTGCCAGCATTTTCGTACATAATTGCCTGTGCATAAAGTATTAATAACTTTTCCTCTTTTCTCGAAAACGAACGTTCTCGAAGGCTAAAACTAGATATAACTTTCGCAATTGTAATGCACTATTAAATTGAGTGAACAACAAAGTCAGGCGAGTAAACGCGATTTGACGTCGACGTCGATATGTGACAGATGTAAGTTTCATTGCATATGTGTACACATGACACTACAACATAAAGCGTAACATTGAGAAATGTGTCAGTCCGATGCAATGAAACTATAAATCAAACACATATAGGGCCGGAAAAGAAAGTTTGTCCACCAACTATAACAAACTCTCGCAGCAACAGACAGTTTCAGTAGATATACATTTCGAATTAAATATAGAGAATGACAATTGAAAAATTTCGTAAATCATACATACACATATATATATATGGCTTAACGCTATCATAAATAGATACGAATATAATTTTCCGTTAATACACATCATCTGCTTATAATTTATAATTGCGGAACCATATTTCATGATGCAGAAATGTCATAGGAGAAATATGTTACGTCAAGTGTAAAATACTTAATGTTATTAATACATAACGTAATGAGAATAATGCATGAATTACACGCACATATACACGCGAGCTGCCGTCGAGTTAATTGCGATCATAGAGAGAAGCGCCATTAATTAATCGCGAAATTTAACGCATTCTATCGATATAACCATAACAGAATATTTAATTAAATCGGCAATTAACTACTTAAAACGTTGTTTACACTGCACGACACGATACGTACAACAGTGATATATACAATTAGTGATATAGAGCACTCTTAAAACTCTACGAACCATAATAATTATGCATCGTATAGATAATAATCAACGCGTTTAGTAGAAATAACAAATGAGTAACAATTGAATATGACTATTTTATACTGAGAACAATGCATAACGAACTTCATATCAGAGGATCATCTAATCATGTTTGAGTGTTACTGGATTATTACTCAACTGTAATCTTCGTTGAATGCACATATTGAGTTTGATTAATTGATACTGATATAGCAAATCTCTGTTACAACAATCTCTGCCAAAATCAAGATAGTAATAGTCATTCCCGTGTTACACATATCGTGTAAAACGTGCGGTATAAACATTCTAATAACGCTAAAAAAATCAAGATGAAACATATTAATAAAATTCTATCTCGATACATTTAGCGTAAATCGAAAAACCTACAAAACTAGATTAATAACTGACCGTTCTCGGATGTGACGACCCTCCTCATCATCCTCCTCCTCGATGTCGTGTAAACGCGGGCTAAGTCGATGCTGAGTACTGCCCTCCCTACCGTAATCTTCTTCTTCGCCTATCCTTAGCTCACACTCCTTCTCTTCGTCGTCAAGATCATCAAGGTCTTCATCAAGATCACCGAGTGGTGCACGTTCTTTAAACTGAGCCACGCAAATGCGTTTCGGTGGTTGATAAAGATATTGCTTCTCCTGTTGCAGAACTTTCTGCTGTTGTTGGTGCTCGTGTTGTTGGCTTCTTTGCTGCTGGTGGGGCTGTTGATACTGATGTTTCAGCAAAGAACTCTTCTTGGTCTCAGGGGTGGCCCCCGAGATATCAACACCACCCCCACCCCCGCCGCCGCCGGCGCACGGCAGGCAGCAAGACCACGCGCCCCCCACCTCGGCACCCTAGCGCACTCAATATCAAAACATCCAGGGGGGCCAGCTGCAGTCAGGGTATTCCGTTCCAAATCCCAGCAGAGACAGCGTCCGCGATGCTGAACAACGTGCTCGCTGGGGATTTAGCAATCCCCAGACTCGAGCGAGTAAAGTGTCGCTTAAGTCGAGTATCGCGATATACACGACGATACCCGATGCTATTTTCTTTGTTGACTCTTCATGTCACTACTTAAGACGACGAAATGCGGTTTTGGCATGAGTGCAAACTTTGAGTGCCCTTTGCTCCGTTAAAGGCCGGTTGAATGTCGCCGTCTCTCAGCAACTTCACAATTTTGCCGCTTGAAATGCTTTGAAAGTTCTTAACAACCATATAAATGAGTAACGAGCAGTCGGCTCGCGGAACTCAAACCGTTAATTTAATTTTTTCAGAAAATTCAACTGTTCTCCGTTGCTTCGTGCTTACACTCGTCAACGTAATGCTTCGCGAGCTGCATGATTTTTTTATTTCCTCAGGGCTCCGTCTAGCGTACTGTGCAAATTTTACACATTTTTTTCTCTCAAGTCACTCTTGTAAGCTACGCAAACTTTTTTATGGCGATAATTTAAATATGCAGAAAAGATTGTCCCTTTGCAAGGCTTTCGTTTGTAAACAGATTAGCAATGTATCTCATCCCAATAAAAGCTATTTTTGCTAGCTTTGCTTATATGACTGGGATATATTTCATAAAACTGTAATCTGCAATGTTTGAATTATACGTGATTTTCGGAGTTTTTAAATATATTTCTTTTCTTCTGTGTTAAAAATAATGGAATAAGAAAACATGTATTTTTTTCTCACCATCATTTAATATATAAAATTTTTTAATAAAATCTCAACATCAAAAATGTATAGCACATTATTCTGTCTTTTTTTTTTTTAATTTATTCTATCTCAGTGGAACGTTTTAATTTAACGATCGTCAGGAAATTGTCTCTCACGTCTGAATATGCTCACACAACGAATATCAAACGATAGATCAACTGAATATCGAACAGCCAGTAGAATTTCCATCGTGACACATTTAGCATGGTACCACATTAAATTAGTGATTCATATTCAAGCCACGTTCGCCATCATTTTTAGGTCGTTTTGATACATGGATTTACCTTTTAAATATCATGATGAATTCCCTGTCACACTTTGTTATTTCTGAAAATTAAGAACATACAATCTCAAAAATCATCCATCATTGTTTTTGGAGTTCCAATACCTTCTTTTTAAAGCACTCGATTTCTTGTTCTTTATATTGACATGATACACGCATATTATTATTATTAATAAATCAATTATGAGTAAACAATATCTTCAAATATTGAAGGATCTCTCAATCTTTCATTTTTCAAACAAACACTCAAATTTTTAAATTATATCCTTACTCTCGATGTTGATTCTTTCGCAGAGTCCATTATTATACAACACCATCACGTAGCAGTAACATATTTACTAATGAAACGATTAATGGAGCAAGTTACCCTTTATCTCAAGGTTTCCTTTGATGTTGCATCGTCTTTCGTGTCACTCTTTCCCTTTGTCCTCTTGCCCACATGATTAAATCTGTCTGCAGCTTTTCCATCTGTCTTTAAATAAAAGTAAAATCCTGAACATCATCCAAAGTGAAATAACTACTGGCACAATTTCTTTATTCTAAGAAATATTTAATGGAAAATATCTTCTTTTAAATCTTCATGTTATTTCGCAAATTAAAAATTTCATCATTATTCTCTTGATATTTTCGATTTACGCTCATGTGACTGAATTCTGTCCTTGAATCCTGTCAGTATCGCGTCTTACAAAGTCACAAGAGCACTAATCTTCTTTAGTCGACACTTACGCTGAGTTGTCTCAAATACCATAAAATGTTATTAAAGTAACATCCTTGTATAAGTTATTCTTACAACGTGAAAAACTTAAAATGAATTTGCCATTCTCTGATTTGTGAGTTTCCCATCTTATTTTCCCGTTCTCGTCACATTCACGCATTTCCTTCCAGCTATTCACCCAAACTAACCATTATGAAGCCATTATGAAGGTAAACTGAACATGTGGAATTTTGTCGTCGTCATTGTTGCCGTCGACGAGCCCACTCGTGCCTTTTAATTTATTTCGTGCTCGTCAGAACACTCGATATGCGGTTTAGGAAACTTTAAGACAACAAACCGCAACTAAGCTAGATATATCTATCATCCCTTTGCATCTTCTTGTTTGTAATACAGTTTACTGTCAATGGTGCTTACCGTTTGCTCGGGTTGCTTCATCGTCAAGTCACTTGTTTTCATGGATAATAGAATCTACATATTATTACTTGTTGAATCTATTCTGTTATTATCGATTGTTGTCGTGACGTATAAAACTATGTTATCAACGATTTTGCATGTCGACATTTTTGCATATTTTTATTTCAGCGTCTTGCTGTTGTAGTTTCCGTAATATGTGTATCGAACGGATATTATCATGTATGCTGTAGAAAATAGCGCTGAGATGGCGAGTCGATTAGAAGAAACTTTAATTAATTCTTATTTCCGAACAGTGGATATTTGATTACAAAATTAATTAGTTAGTTTATTTATAGATATGTCACGTCTATTCCGAACACATTTTACCACATTTCGCTTCTAGTTAATCGTACGCGTGTTTCAATCATCTCTCATGTTAACCCACTTTTATCCACAACGGCAATTAATAATATATAAAATTAGCATTGCGAAAGGTCGTAGCAGTCTATAATCAGAGAATACGTGCAATTTTCTACGACACGCGATCGTCGAATCGAACGCACTCTTACGCACAAAATTCCCATTTTGGCACAATGTTTGAGTTATAAATCTAAATTACACGAACAAAATCACTCGAGGACACGAATGAGTTCTACTATTGTCGTTCCTTATGCTTAATCGTGCATTACAATCGGTTGACACAAATAAATTTTCGATTTGCACTCTCCGAATAACTCATTACTCGATTCGATTGCGTCCATCCACTCGTGGAATTATACTTTACACTGGAATATGTCCCGTTTTTTTTTAAATTTCTGTTTATACATAGAGTTCATACGAATGCGTTTGACGTATCGCGAAATTTTCAATAATGATGAATGAGGCTTGATACAGAAGTCAGACCAGAACACGAAATTGATTGTCGATCGTTGAGAAGGTTGCGCTCGGGTCTCGTAGAATAATTAGATATTGCATCGACGTTCTGTAAAATTTCGTGTAAGATTCACGATATGCTCGAAGAAAGAGCTCTCGTTTTATAATGGCAATAGAAGTTTCTTCGCACAACCGAGAAGAGAGATACATGCAAAAGCAAGAAATTATGTATCGTAACATAGAGATCTATGCAGTGCCACATATTGACAATGATCATGTTGAGATATTAATTTTTCCATTCTATTATGTATTGTCTCGAAATAACGAAATCAAATACGTATTGCGATATTACTTTCTTTCTTCATTGCGCTACTCAATCTTAAATAGAGTACAATCAGAGGATCAAATCATTATAATTAAGAGGCTGTATCACGCGCGTGCATTTAATCTCAATAATGGCACTTTATTTTAGCAAGGGTTTTCTTTGGCGCAGGAAGCGCTAGGTCATAAATTAAATGCAAAGGTTAAGGCTGCAAGCTCTGAAGGCTATGCAGAACGAAAAGACGAGCACGCAACGCATAATCCTATCACATTTCTAGAGGTGAATCTATGATTTCAAAATGAGAAATATGTTCGATTTTGCTGATAAATTAATGAACGATAAACGTATACTTATGACAACGATGTTATTTTTAATTATTGGCTATATAATTTATATTCTATAATACATGATTGCTGACAACAATAAGAAGATTCACGAGAATTTCAATGCAATATTTCAATGCAACAAATGATCTCATTTTATTTCAATACATTCATTACGTATGGCATCAAATCTAATATTCTTTGAAATATTCTATTTATTCCTTTTATTGCACACGTAAGCTTTTGTTAGCGATTATTAGTCAAGTTTCGACTTTCGACAAGAAACAAATATTAAAAAATCATTCACAAGTAATATCATTCTGTGATTTGTGACACTACGCTTTATTCTACATGTATAAGCTAAACAGACGAAATCAATCACTACAAGCAATTCGTTTTAATGTCGTTGCACATTTTCTTTCAGCTTAAATCCTATACAGATTACATTGTAACATAATGGATTTTGTAGAACGATTGTAGAAGGATTAGTATCGAACAGGAGAGGTTCAAATGAAATACGTTCATATATGGGGAACACGACGAGTGAAGGACATTAGTAATTTAAGGGTCAGTAATTATAACCACGCGGAATATCCCAGAAACTATAGCTGCCAGCGATTGCAACATAATTCGATGCTAAATCAGTGAATTGAACATATAGTCATATATTGATATTGCAGGATGTAAATAAAAGTTTGTAGGTACTTTATAATAAATTAATGTCGCTCATTCCATTATTTGTCCATCTTTAAATCAAAAATACTATAGCATTGAGATAGAATCTTTAACTAAACATCATACTATCGCACAAGTATTCTATACTAATAATAAATATGCATTAAATAAATCCATAACATAATTATAAAACATACAACAAACAAGAGAATTGAAAAAATTAAAAAAAAAACCAATAATGAGTCGATAGTCGATAACGAAAATTGAACCGTAGAATACTAGGGACAAAAGCGTCTTCAGAGATTGTAAATTACATTCCTCTCTTGAGACTATACATATATCGCTGTGCAGCTATATCGAGCAGCGTAATATGGAAATAGCTGACGTCAAGTAAATGATAAACTACTCGTTCAAATTACAAGATAATTAGGAAAACAAACGAAAATTACAAAACAATGGTCATTTCATCGAATAACCGAAATTAAAATCGCTACTAGCTTCACGTTTCATTAAATTAATTTAATCTAAAACATAAGCCCAGGAAAAAAATTCTCTTTTTACACTTTATTAAATGTAGTGAATTATAAAATCTCACCTTAATTATCTTAATTGCATGCAAATTATGTACACACACACACACACACACACACACACACACACACACACACACACGCACACACACACACACACACACACACACACACACAAACACACTAAAAAACACAC
>Ga0157363_1004753_pt1 | contig 12584 bp, 10 predicted proteins | sample AttsexASBM1_FD_111477 | JGI IMG/M metagenome (GOLD analysis project Ga0157363, IMG submission 111477) | Fungus gardens microbial communities from leaf cutter ant in Ribeirão Preto, State of São Paulo, Brazil - Atta sexdens ASBM1 | ecosystem: Host-associated > Fungi > Mycelium > Unclassified ...
AAAGAGAGAGCCGCCGGAGGGGAGAGGAAAGAGAGAGAGAGAGAGGGAGAGAAAGAAAGGGAAAAAGGGAGAGAGAGAGAGAGAGAGAGAGAGAGAGAGAGAGAGAGAGATAGGAAGAGGGGTGGTAGCTGGCCGCAGGGTGTTATTTACGTTATTTATACGTCCCACGAGCATCGCCGTGTTTATAATCGGGCGTACCCGCTCTCGACAGCCGTGATTACACATCGTTATCCTAGTTAACCCGCCGGAAATGACGGGCCTCGAGTGCCCACGGGCCACGATATGGCGAAGAAGGAGAGAAGGAGTTATATTCCCGGACGGTATTTCCGGTCTTATCTGAGAAGGAGTCTGCGCTCGAATCTTCTTGATCTCTATCTATATTATCGGCACAATGACGGTCACCGTTAACGAGCTAGATGGAGATTTTATTATTCTTGGTTTGATTCAACGTGTACGTATCGTTACGTCACACTCAAAGAAAAAAACACAGTGCTAGCAATTATGTAAGACAATTATATAATTTTAGTATATAATATAATTAATATTATATAGTTGAATAAACTATTTTATAATTACAGTAATTATAAAATAGTTTATTTAACTATAATATTATATACATTAATTTTATATAATGTAAAATTTAATATAATTTAATATAATTGTAATTTTTCTAATCATAATTTTTCTACCACTATGTTTTTCTTTCAGTGAATGCGTGTTGTTGCGAGTTTAGCAAGTTGTTCGCCAACAGTACGCAATATCGTAGTGTTGAACGATTCAAGAAAATAAATTCGTTTATATGCAATTCGAAAAAGAGGAATACTTTTATTTACGTGGGAATACTTTTATTTGCATTTCCTCTGAATATTTCTAATTATTGCTTTGCTTTAACGCTCTGATGACGATATTCCAGCTGTTCGTTCGATAGTAATAATGGTCGACCTGTTTATTCGCGAGTATGATTATTGCATTTGCGAGAAAAAAAAGAATAACGTAATAATGTACGCAATTATACCAAGTATTCGCGGCAAGTATTGCGTTTCGGTACATGCTCGAATATTTATTTTCGCAATTTCCTTTAATTGTTTTTCATCTTTCCACGTGTAGCAACAATTTCCCGCATCTGTTACTGCGCTCGAATTTCGCGCTGCAAATATCCTATTTGCTCTGAACAAAAGATATGCTTACGACGTTATTAAGATTTGTAATCGGTTTTTTTTTATGTAGTAAGCGTTGTTCCGTAAAATATGAATTAATAATTAATTAATATAAATCTCAGATTTACAAGTATTATTAGTTTAAATAGTAACATGATACTTGGAAGATATAATTAAATTTGGTACATGCGATAGAAATTGAATTACTAATCTGTTCCGGATTTTCTGGGATTATTATACGTTATTAAGCTTAATCCATCAAGTTTATCTTCTATTATTCTTGATATTAATTGATTCTATACTATATATCGCCTAAAAGTAATATAATATAAATTCAGCTTATAGGGCAAAATAAGTCGGCACGATAAATCGCTGTTTTATCACAGTGAACTAGGAAGCGATTACATGTAAACGGTCGGATATATACGTGAGCAATATTTAATTCGCGAGTTAATTACCTCAATTAATATTCCGTTATTGGACGGCACCAGATAGCAACGCGTATGTGCGTGTTACATTTTCCATAATGCATGGCGATAAACAGCTCTCTTGGGCTTTGGTCGGAAGGCTGCAAGAGTGAGGGTGACAGAGATTCTGTCTACTCGTTGGCCGTCGCTGGTACATGGTAGGTGCTAATTTGTTTGGAAAATGTCGGATTTGGCTCATGGCGCCGAGCAGTAATTCGGCCATTCGACTGCTCGATGCACTTACGTTAACGAACCTAGAAACCCGAGTACTCGAGACGAGACACTTTGTTTTACTCAGTCGGTCTTGTAACGCATATATAGGCGTAATTCTTCTGAATGATCCCTCCATTACCCTTGTTTCTTGCGAATTTAGTGTAAAGTGTTCTCGTAAAGTGGTACAATTCAAGACTTGGTACAAGAAATTTCGGCGAAATATGTTATGTATGATTGTTTGATATCGTATCTGAATATTTTACAGAAATGTTCTTGCTAATTTGAAAAAATGAATTAGTTCTTAATATATAATAATATAATAAATATATTACAGAACGGAATAGAGACAGGAAGAGGAAGAAAGAAAGAAATTGCAATAGAAGAGGTTAAGATATATCTTTTATTATTATTTATATTTTACCAATTAATACACAAATTAGTTATTTATAAACGAATTATATATATATATATATATATACATACATATATATATATATATATGTATATTTATGTATGTATATTGATATGTATATATAAGCTATAATATTCTTTGATGTTTTGTGCAATTAAAAAAAGAAATTATATTGCGCTGTAAATTCAACGTTTAACAATGCAGTAGGATATGTATACGATCATATAGCATTTTACATCAATATTCGATGTTTCCTACTATGAAAGAGATTGCATATATCTTGGTATATAGAATATTTTCAACGAAGAAACGAAGGGACAAATTTAATCGTGAGTGAATTTATTCATCGAACTGGGCAGTATAAGAAAAACTAGAATTTACTTTCATAATCAGTGGTTTACTGTTTCCATAATTACTGCGAAAGAAGCTTTTCTCCTTCATACAATGCCGCGCATCGAATCACGCGCACATCCGTGCATAGTGGCCTCGACATCCGATTAGTAGCGCACGATCGATATATCTCTGCATTCCGCCCGCGTACTACCAAAGTATATTGGGAATTTCCCGATTAGAATGCCTAAAATTCCACGAGTTGAGCCGTCATTGGCATTATTCGTTCGTCGGATGCGAGCCAGCTTTCTACCGTGAGATCGTCGAGCATTCGCAAATGCAAATCAGTCGCGTTCGATCATCTTCATTAAATCCAATCGGCGTGCTTTGCAGCAGATAGTTGAAATTGCTTGGAAACAGTAATACAGAGTCACTGTTTGTACTTAATGTTACTTGATGAAAATTAATGGTCTCTCCAGTATTAGATTATACATCGAACACACTGGAAAAGCATTCAAGATCCAATACTCGCATTCCGTTTCTCGTTTTTGTCGGCAGTTTGCAGAGTCTACCTACGGTTAATTCGAGCGCGCAACGTAAATTTCGTCGTTTTCAGGCGAAATTCTCTCGAATGCCAGTCTTTCGAAAGCCGTCGCGTTATTGGATTTCGTGCCATGCCAATCAACAAGTGTCCACTTAATTAACGCCAATGTATTCCCCCCGGCATTGTCATCGATTTGCTAGTCAATCTGATTTAACGACTACGGTACACGACTGTCTACGACCTACGATATATACGCGAACGTAATCGTAACGAGGTCATCGGATTTTTGCATTAAGAACGTTCAGGCACAGTCGTTATTCGATCTAGAACAATCTACTACAGAAATATCATGGAATTACCATGAGATTACCATGAAAATATTATAAAATTATTAGGTCGCTGCATATAAAATGATTCTGAAATTTTTAGTTTTATACGTTATATAAATTCCTTATGAATATTTTCCGATAATCAAGATATCTCTCATATTTAAGAAGTAACATTTTTCTTATAAAAGTTCTAAATTACTTTAATTTTGTGCGAGATATTTGCGATTTTTTAATCATCTTTAAAGTTAATTTGTAGAAATAATGTTAGGAATTTTTTTATGGAAGATATGTACAATTTCTTAAATTTTGAATTACACAAATTTCTTCGAATTATTACTATATACAGATTTATTATTATTAATATTATTACTACTTAAAGATATTTTTATATAAATTTACATGCGCATTATTTTTTATGCAACGATGTAATACTTTTATCGATTACATATAAGAATTACCTGGTTCAGAGATATATTTTGCTTCTGGTACAGTAATTACATATTCTCTTCGTATTCTTGTCGAGGGTAAATCCATCAAACTGTAGCTTGACTGTGATCCTTTCGCTGTTCGATATTACGTGCCATGGCCACGAACGAACCTTTATCTACGCTGACGGCCCCTTTGCCCCGCGTTGTTATGCAATTAGTGCACTCGGGATTCCCTCAAGAGATCTAGAGTTTCCCCTCTGTTGAGGCTGCATTTCTCCGTCTCGCACGGCCGCCGCCACGCCTGCTCTTTACTCGTTTGCCTGCCCTGTCGCTTTCCGTTTCGCAATTGAATAACGAGAACAATAGTTTACTTCTGCTTGAATATCCGGCCCCGTCCACAATGCGGTTGCCTTGCTAATACCGAGAGCTATCCAAAATTCGTAGACGATTGCGTTCTCTCTAAAGAGAAACAAATACCACGACAATGCAACGCGATGTTTTAGACGTCAAAGCGTTTTTAGATATTTGTAATAATAAATAAAAATAAATGATAAATTTATATTTGATGAAGAGACATGGAGAGTATAAAATTGGAAAAAAATTAGCTTTAAGTTATAATAGTTGACAGACGAAAGAAACAAAGTGATAATGAAATAATACATCAGCATAGATTATTGTAAAACATTTATAAATATTTTTATAATAATTGATCAAATGTAAGAAGATAAAACTATGATATTGCGAATCAGAAATTATTATTCTTTATCAAGCAACGACATTTTCTCTCGAATATCTCGTCAATAGTGTCTTCGGAAATACATTTCGAACTGAGCAATACGTCTCTCTCTCTCTCTCACACACACACACACACACACACACACACACACACACACACACACACACACACATCGTCTCTTCCTCAAATAATATAATACGGCGTGTTACTGAATGGATTACATACGGCAGATATTTTCTCATGTCCTTTTCTTTTATTCACCATTCATACAATAGTGTCTGTAGGTATCCACGTGCGTTTATTCGGCTCGGTCGCATATTTGGCGGAATAAAATGTAATGCGTGCGAATGTAGAACGAAAGAGGAGGAATTCTTTCGTCGAGAAAAGCTTCGGCAATGCCACTCTTTCCGTCCCGCTGTTTTCTCCGCTTCTATTGGAAATAGGGATAAAAGAAAGATAGTCAAAAGTGTGCGGGAGCGATCTTCTCTAGAAGCGGAGAGAAGAGATAGGAAGATTGCATCAACAGTGGGACGACTGCTGCCAGAGATGCACAAAACCGGGAAAGGGCATTTCTTTCTCGGAGGAGAGAAAGAGTAGGAGAGGAAAAGAGAAGAATTCACTCCCGACACGCTCGCATCTGCAAAGACGCGAGCAATAAAATTGGTAATCCCACGATAAACACGTCCGAGATGCTAATCCTGCCTGCCGGCATAAGTAGGCGATTACCTGCTGCAGCACTTGGAATAATTCGCGACAGCCGCTTTGTGTGCACGGCGCCTGCCTCGCACAGTGATATTCGTGGCAATGCCTCAGGCGGCTTAGTCCACGAGTTTTACTTTATCAATATGCAACATATATTCGACGTAATGCAGATTAGACTCAAACAATTGTTTGTACCGTTACATTATAACGAGATACAAGCGACACTTTTAAAAAATTTAGATCGCTCGGCGTGAAATAGTTAATATAAAATTCAATTACAGTTTTTTTTTATTTATTCTGTGTATAATGATAGACATCATAAAATAGTGTTATAGTTACAATCACGTTGGGTGTGTACATGTGATTATTTTTGTTAACGCTGTGTATCTCGTTCAACGAGATTCTATCATATTGATACAGTTATGTGCATGGTTGTTCGCTCTGTTGCGAATGTTCTTGCAGAACGGTATCGCGGGGACATCGCGAACTGATAAGGATTCCATTTTACCTGGAAGTTTCATTAAGCGGTAATTAAGTTTCGCGTACACTCGACAACCCCGCGGACGGCGTAGTTCTTGTGGCATCGCCGCATCATTATAAACCGATGCATCTTAATCATTCTTCGCCCCGACGCCCATCCGCTTCCTGCGACATCTTCTACCCACTTTGTCTCTCTTTTCATCCTCCTTCGCTTCCTCTCCTCTATCCTCTCGTTCTCTTCGCTTCGTTCCTTCTTTTGCTCATCCTTCCTTTCGGACCACTCGACTCGGTTCACTCTCCGTCTCTTCGTTTACAGCCTTATTACGTAGGATTAGATTAACTTTCGAGCGCAAACCCACCTTGTTTATCCTGCTACTCGGCAGGTACTCTCCGCCCATACTCCTGAAAACCGGGGATGATCTTCGGTAATAGTCTTAAAGGGTAGGTGGATTCGCTCTTTCCTAGCTAGGCCCTTGTTCCTTTTAGATACGGATTTAGGTGGAAAGTAGACGCCGGAATTCGATCTCGGAAAGTTAGTGTTATTTAATACTTGGGAGAGGGTTTCTATCCTTCTATACTTGAGATGGGACGCGGATTGTCCTCCTATTTATTTGCGACGTCATTGGCAATTCAATTTTCCGCTTTTGCAAACAACAGCGGTAACATTTAATCAGATTAAATCATTTATTTAAGGATGATTCAAATTATAATTTAATATTATAACATATAAAATTGTTTAGTAACTTAATTCAGTCATATACATATATCGCATATTATTGCATTTGCAGTATATTTGTATCGAAGCGCAACTGTACATTATAATAATTAAACGCATATATAATTAGCGGTTTATAGCAAATATATATGAAAGCTTCTTTTTAAAAAATACGAAATATTCTATCTTGTTATCGTTTGCTTCAATTTTATCTACAATATAGTTTAATTAAAATTTATTAAAATCGCATCTGTTAGGAATGGCAATGCTCCGACATCCTTAAATTAATAAATCTGATCGTATTTTTCGAATTCTGAACACGAGACTCGTCGAAAGGAATTGCATCGGTATTAATGTCGCGTTCGATGTACCGAGCATTGTTTTCGCGCCGGCTGCATTCGAAGTTAATATTCAGGGAGAAAGTCTCTATGTGCGCGTCGTAACAACTGAAAAAGAAACGGAAAATTTAATAATCCGATATAGCTGCATCTGGACGTGATCGGAGATGATTGAGAGAGGTGGACCCAATGCGTGAAAGATGGAAATACATTACGACTAATGGGCGATCTTTAATAAAATATTAAATCCCATTGGGAGAAAGTTTTAAACTCTACGACGTACGACGAAGTCCTTTTCCGAAGCTCTTTCTCGCTTGCTCTTCATACTCGTCTATTTCTTAACTTTTTCTCTGGCGTTTCTTCCACTCGACCTCTTTCTAGATGTCTGCGAATAGCTCATAACTTTGCGGTTCTAACCTCATCTCTCTTACTTCCATCCCTCGTTCCTATCCAACCTGTCGTTCCACCTCACGACTCTCTCGCTCTGTCTCTCTTCTTTTTTTGCGCTGCTCGTTCTTATCCCGGGTATTCTTATCCCGGCGACCCCTTTATATCGTAATTACCATTTTTATCCTTTCTCTTACCCCTCCCTCCGTACTTCTACTACCGGCCCACCGCCGTTTGGTCCTCCCATCGGAATTCATTAAAGTCTCAGAAGTATTCTCGCGTAACTAGGGGACTTCTCTTCGAAAGAGGAGGTGACTCCTTCTATCCGGCAAGAAGAAGAAAAAAATTCAAAGAGAAGACCGGGTCACGTTCTCCGACGTGGGAGAAAATCTCTCACCAGTTTCCGATAGACGACAACGATGATGACGACAAAGTAGACGAAGTAATCTCGTGGAAGTTACTTTGCGTGGAGTTTCCAGCGTAATGGGTGCGATTGGTACCGATTTTGTTAAGAGTACATTTAATTTAATAAAAGTAGCTGCTACGAGAGACGACGGCGAACATCATAACGGCGACGCGTTGTTCTCTTTTTTTTTCTGTACAATCTATAAATTAATTATGTATGATAATACGAAATTAACTTATCACTGAACGATGTAACTGCATTTACATGTTAAATTAGCACAGAGATAATGTTAGATTTTTTCCTAAGAAGAAAATAATTTTCAGTTTAGTCTTTTTCGAGAAGAATCAGCCTCTCTTTCTACCAAGCACAGTCATACTTACGTCCTTACATAAGTCTCGTCGTCTTAATGCTAAACTTGCAGTATTCTCTCTGAAATATATCTCTATTTTTCATTGCTTAGACCTAGAACCAGTTAAAATGTAATATTAAATTCTGTAGATCTCTTTATAAAATATGTGAATATAATATGAAAATCTTTGAGAAAATCTTTATTTTTTTTAAATTATGTATGAGTTCTTCATGTCTCTTCTTTTTTTTTTTTACTATAATCATATTTTCAAATTTACTATATAATTTCTCCTAATTTAAAGTTAAATAACAGTATATTTACATTTTTCGTAATTTTCAATAGATATTTACCGCAAATTTTTAATTGTACACAGGCAGTGAGAATATTTTTAATCCACGCCGAGCAAACAAAATCTTATGATCCAATTAATACATTTTATTAAAAAATAACTCTAATGAAGCATTAACTTTTTAAATACGTGACCACAAGCGCCATGGGATTCAAAAACTGTGCGATCAATATAATTGATCCGGCAATATCAGAAAGAAAAGATTGATTGTTACTGCAAGACTAGTTTCTCCAACGGTAATGGAATCGAGGGCCAGCAAGAATCAGTCGCACGAGTTAAATGATATGACAGAAGAGGGGAAATGCATCATTGATTTTTATAACAACGACGAGAGGAAAATGGGATATGTCGCTGTAACGATGAAACGTTCTCAGGCATCTGCGTTTACGTTCACATACGCGCGCATGGTAGTTCCTTTCCTCGGAATCGCTATAAATGCACCTTTTGTTGGGTGACAGTATGCGATGGAGTTATGCGCTATGTTATCGCAAATTTACATACGCGCGAGAGAGCGATAAAGTGGCAAAACTTACGGCTAGTAGTAAACCGAGGCTCTTTGTAGGGAAGGTTCCTCTCAAACATTACGCGTTTCATTATATTGCATAGATAGAGGATATTATCGATTGATAAAAGGGCGAATTTCTGTTTGCATGCCGCAATATTTTGCACTGGAAACGCGATTCATAGATGGTTACTCTGCGTAAAAATAATTCCCCAGTCGAAATTTTGCTTCTATTTTGAACCTTAGTTTTTAGAGGACATATATCCTCTAAAGATTTATAATTAGAACGTATGTAGGCTCTAGAGATTTAATAGATTCTTATTTAATAAATTGAACTCTTATAATGAGCTTATTATAAATGGCAGTTATCGAAAAATTTCCTACTTTTAGGTTCAAAAGAAGTTTTTTAAATAGAAGCTTGATTAAATATAATATTAAAAGATTGATTGTTCAAGTATTAAAACAAGTTTATAAAGTTTAATTGAGGTTGAAAGAGATTCAATGTAGGACTAAAATTTCGACTCGGGTTTTTATAGGGCTTTTATAGTCTACATTAGGAGTAATATTATGTAGTAAGCCGTAAACTATAAGAAATTAACTAATTATAATCGATTATTCTACTCACATTTTATTGTAATTGATTATGACTAATCATAATCGATTTCTTGGCTCATCTTGACGAAAAACTACGACGGTGACGGAGTGGTTGTGGAAATCTCGCTTGTTTCACTTGATCGTTTCATGTTCCTCTCCGCGTTGCGTGGACGCGACCTGTGATCAATCTGCGAAAAGAATAACCTTCTTCTAACGGAACACGAATCAAGGCATTACTCTGAGGAATTTCCGATGGGAATCTTCGCTCCACGTTATCACGCAGTCGTTTCACACGAGATATTTCTTTCCTAATGGCAGGTTGCTTCCTCGCACGTTCCTCTACTTAATACGCTCGTGCTACTGTATTAAAAAAATGGTAGTTTGCGCACACGATACATTTACCAAGGGATTACGACGAAAGCTTTGAATGTAAATATTGTATACACGCTAATTATGCAATTTTGTAATTTAGTACGAGGTATTATTTTAGTACAAGTTCAATCTTTTAATATCATGAAATTAAAGCATATGAGAGTTGTTTCTTTTCTATTGTATATCTTTTAAATTATTTAGATTTTATTTTTTTGTCAGTTACAATAACTTTTTTTTTATTACTTTATGCATTAAACCTAAGTACGCAGAGTGACCTACTTTTTCAGCTTAAAGCAAATTTTCTATCGATGTCAATGAGTCTCGATTATATTGTTTTAATATAAGAAGAATAGATTAAATTTATTAATAATTAATTAATAATTAAAAATTAATAATTTTTTTACAATATGATGGAATCAAATTAAACTTATTTATGTATAATTTTTTTACAAATCTTTGATTATCGTTATTTTTTGTCTATTTACATGCATATAATTGTTTACTGTACCTGTTAGAAAACAAATATATGAACCTCTGTTGTTTTTCTGAGTTAAAAACTGGAATTTTCTATTAATATTGTTTCTTTCCTCAGGCAAAAACTTAAAACCGGAAAATTATATTCTTTTTTTCTTTTCGTGTGAATAGACCAGTTTGCAAGAGGAGCTTGTAATAGATTAACGTCTTATGCCCTCGTTTACTTTATTTACCATTGCTTTACCGAGAACGTAGTATGCTTTTAGAAGTTTGCCCGAGTTAACTGGAATGCTTAACTGGAATAACTTTGCAGATAATTCTGAAACCGAAGTTGGCCCCGGGTCAGTAGCGTAAAAGCGATGGCTGTATCGAATCGATTTATCAGGACTTGCGTAACTCCCTTGTTTCCATGAAGTTTCGACATGCAATATAAGCATCAACGATCGCACCTTCGCAGTTATATCGCTTTCACTCTCGCAAGCGGAGTAATAAAACACAGATATACGTGAATAAAACTCTTTGGCGTGTAAGAACGTTATAAGCTCGTATATCCGGTTTAATTTGTTTCAATAGCCAATGCCAAAAAGAAAAAACAAGGTAAAATTAAATCGACGTACTTTTGCTTTGAATGCTTGCAGTGGTGTATTCGATCATTTTTTTACAGCGTTGGCTTCCAACAATTTGTAATTTCGAGCGCGATCGTTTTGAATTTCTGTTAAAATGGATTTTAATAACATCATTTGGCGAGCTTCCCGGATAAAATTGGAATGAAAAAAATGTCAAGCATCTCTCGTGGGACTCTACGGCACTGCACGACCTGGACGATGAAATTAATATGCTGTTAATAATTTATTTAATCGTGCGTACGCGGATGCTCGGATCGACGCTCAAATTATCCGCGCTGCAGCGTTCCACGTTTATAAATCTATTTTCAATTTGTTAGTCCGCTGAGAATAATTTGTAAGAAATAACAGGTGCACCCACCGGTGTTAAAACAATACGAAGATCTCGATACTCTTCCCGCAACGCTGACTGCGTTGCGGGAAATATTTCGAATTCATGCCGTGAACCACGGCGTGATTTACAATGGTTCGGTCGACTGTAAATTCGTACGCAAACGCGGTCGTGTCAAGCTCGGAATGCAGAACGCGTGTTCGCGTTCACTCCAAAAGCTGGTGTCTTATCTGGTGTTCTCCCTCGCCTTCGTTTGTTCCACGTCGCCTTCACTCCTAAGACACGATCCTTCGTCCTTTTCCGCTCCGTCAACGTCGTCGCGACGTATTCGTTAACCATGGAACAGGGATCGATGCTGCGACTTGAGTTTAGAACGAATATGCGTCTTTGTAGATACGAGCGACGCGTACTCGCGTACTTATTCAACGAATCTCGGAGGGAAGGTTGATTTTTCTTATCCTGGAATCGGGTCTTCAGAAACTCTCTCGCGACTCTATCACATAATTGGAGAAAACAAGCATTTTGCTTTCTTCCTCTCTTTATATTCGTTGAATTCTATATGTTTCCTCACATAAAAATAATAATAAAATTATCTGTTCGTGTTTACTCAAGGATGCTTAATATAAAATGACGAATTGAAGGATATTGGATAATTTAATCTGCATGTTAAATCAAGATGTACTATTTTTATTGGATATTTAAATTTACATATTTCAACATTATTGATTATTTGCGAGAAATATATTGTTAAAAATTATCAACGATGAAAATACTTTAAATAATTTGTTTCGACAAATAATTGCTTTAATTTGTAATAATTGTAACTGTTCATATAACATGTATTGTATACATATAAATGGTATATATGTAGTAAAAAATAATTAAAAATAATTAAAATTTGAGAGAATTGAACTGAAGAATTTATTGGAACGTAGTATTTGATGCAAAAGATAAAAATTATTTGTGATAAATGATCTGGAAGTAATATTCGATCTAATTTAGTTTACGTACTATTTTCTCTGCATATCAGAGCATCGATCCTTTCACATTATCGTTGGATTTCCGAACTTAGAACGATTATGGTCCGGACCCGATCCCGGTGGCTTAAGTCGAATATATTAAACGATTTCGTTTCGCGGTTAAATACTTGCGGGGATAGTCGGGCTCACTCTGAACTCGATTAAAATGTTCAGAAACTTTGCTGGAAGGGTTTAGCTCTCCGCGCGCCGCGTGCCCGTGGGGCTTGATTCGGATGAGGGTTGCGGTGCAGCAACTCATGTAGGAAATTCACGAAGACGATCGCGAATGAACGGGCTCGGTGGTCCTGGAACCCGTGGAGAGGATCG
>Ga0157363_1004754_pt1 | contig 12584 bp, 11 predicted proteins | sample AttsexASBM1_FD_111477 | JGI IMG/M metagenome (GOLD analysis project Ga0157363, IMG submission 111477) | Fungus gardens microbial communities from leaf cutter ant in Ribeirão Preto, State of São Paulo, Brazil - Atta sexdens ASBM1 | ecosystem: Host-associated > Fungi > Mycelium > Unclassified ...
AAAATCAATATGAAAAGAAAATAGTAAACAACTAATTGTCATTGCAGGAAGAGACTACATCTATGTTGGAAGAGGAGGTGATAGAAAGTATGCCTGAGAACGGAGTTCAACGTGTGACAGACGTTATTGTGGAACAACGTAGCGACGAAGATTCTTCCACGTTGCATTTGCAATTGGAGGATTCCGAAGATGCTAATATACAGGAACTGAATATGGATCAAAATGAAGAAATGGAACAAGATGTTGAAGAAATAGTAAATAATTTATGCAATATTTTTTCTCATTTTTATTGATATTCAAGTTTCTAAAAATTACATTACTTTTTTATCACTTTATGATACTATATTTCATAAAACTTATTTCATTTAGGAGCATTCCAATATAAGATCAGAGGGCATAATTATGGAAGAAAGTAGTATGGATAAAGTAGAGATACTGGGTGAACGTGGAGACATCGAAGTGGAAGGTCAAGACGTCCAGTTGGAATGTCAAGATGTTGAAATGGAAGGTCAAGACATCAGTAATGATGACTCGAATCAACAACGTGTATTGATAGATTTTCAAGAAGTTATCAATGAAGATGGCAACACAATGACGCAAGAGATTCTAGAGGCAGAGGAGATAGATGATTCAGAGAACATGTCTTTGCATACTGGTACTAGGATCCAAGTTATGGAAATTGACGAGCAAGAAATATCGGAAGATGTGGAAACAGTAGAAACAGTGGAAACTATAGAAGCAGTGGAAACAGTAATGGATAAGATAGAAGAACCCGAAATGGAAGTGTCACAAAGTGATTCCCTACCGCGTATAGAAATAACTGCAGTTGAAAACGAAGAAAACGAAGAAACTGAAGAAATACAAGAGTACATAACTGATGATACAAAGAAAATTGGACCTGATACAGAGGCTGTGTCAGAGGACGAGTTGCCGACTGAAGCTGCAGCCAAGGTCAGAAGCGTTCCATTTACATTTTTTTATATATGATCAGTTTTTTCAGCTGAATTTGTACCGTTCACATTGGAGAAAAAAAGAAGAAAAGATGTTCAGCTGAATGGATTTTATATAAATCGTTTATTATTGTTTTATATAATACTTTCTATAATAGTTAATTCATAGGTTGATAACATAAATAATTTTAAATACATAGGAACCAGAGACTGAAGCAGTTTCTGACGAAGAACTGCCGGTTGCTGGTGCAGCAGACTTGGGCGAAACTGAATCTGTGTCTGAAGATGAATTGCCGCCAGACAGCGATAAGAAGAGAAAGCATGGAGCGAAGTTAATAAAAACATTGGAAAAGAAAACTAAAGCAGAAGGCGGAAGTTAGTACATTTCATGTTTCCATTTTAACAGAAAGCAGAAAAGCAGCAGCCAATTAGAACTTCGCGCTGATAGTCGACAATTTCGATTTTTTTTTTACTGTTTACTATCAGCGCGAATTCTGATTAACTACCACTATTTTGCTTTCTTCTTTTCTGTATGAATGCGCCCTTACACTGTTAAATGTAATATAAAATTTAATCTAATGTGAGTCGCCACTTCCTATTAAATATATCGTTACTTTTTTTATCAAAACAATAATTAAATTTGACACTATATAATGTCAAATATAACCATTATTTTGGTATAAAATATATTGTAAGAACAGTGGCGACTCACGTCAAGTTAAATTTGACACTTTAGATTTAATAGTGTACCATAAAATATGGCAGTCTAGAAATTTTCTTACATGTTCCTCTTTTATATTTTTAGCTAAACGTAAATTAAATGCGGAAGGAGAATACGATCCCAGTTCTCCGACATCTGAGAACAATGACGAGGCACCGACAAAAAAGGTTGCCTTATCGAGCGATACAGAAGCGGGAGATAAGCAAGAAATTAAACCAGCATCGCCAAAAAAGAAAACATTACCTGAACTAGAAAAATATTGGAAAGCCGTTAATGAAGATCCATCTGACTTTACAGGATGGACGTATCTCTTACAATACGTGGATCAAGAAGTAAATAAAAGATTATTTAAAAGCAATTATTTAAAAGTTTTACTCAAGATTCAGTCTATGTTAATTATTCTTTTTTTTATATATAATCTATATAATATGAAATATAATTTATTCTCTTCATATATAAAAAGCTAAAAAGAGGACATAGTTTCTCATTTCTCTATTGTCTTATTTATATCATTGTCTATACATTTTTTATTTTTTTATCTTTTTTTATACTTATTAGATAACTTAGTTCATGAGCTTAAACACTTCTTTATTGTTTCGTTGAGACAGAAGAAACAAAAAGAATAGACGCTAAAGTTCTGGCTGCTTTAGTATATATTCTTTTGTTTTCCTTATCTAATATAAGATATACTGAAACAAATTAAAATGTATTTGACAAGTGATTACAGAAATATCTGATAATATTCCTGGTGATATACAGAAGTCTTTTCAATGGAATTGGAATATTCGATTTTTGTTGTTTTTGTTATAGAATGATGCAGAGGCTGCGCGCGAAGCTTACACCAAATTCTTGGAGCGTTATCCATATTGCTACGGTTATTGGAGAAAGTTCGCTGATTATGAGAAGAAGAAGGGCAACCCCGAAAATGTTCAAACGGTGAGTCCGATCGTATATTACGTTCGTTAGGCTATCTCTCATTATATGATATCATTATAATTAACGCAATCTAATGAAAATAGCTCGAGTTAGGAAGACGCGTGGGCAGTGTGCACGCACATAAATATGGTTTTCCCTTCCAACAGCATAGCACGTCTTGCGGCACCTATTCGACTTTCTTCGTTTACAAAATAGTTACTTATTTAATTAATATCCTGCGATATCTACAAAAATGCTATATTACATATTTTACTATCTTACCGATATATCGAATACATCAAGTACTCTATCGTACGATACGTAAGTCGAGCGAGATGGCTAGTTGTTTCCGAAGCGCCTTTATCGTGATGAAAGAAAACTATGTTATATTTACTGTAAGCATTTGTACACATAGCTTACTACAGAAAGTATTGTAAAACTCTTAAGCATAAGATATATGCGCTATTCTTACTTTATGTAAGTAAGATATGTCGGGTTGGGTGTTAAGTCAAAGTCAGAGACAAAGACTTAGGACACGTGCACGTGCCAGAATGGGAGCAAGAATGAGTGGCGGAAGACACTGTGGCGCCCAGATCGGAACACTCCCTGACTTTTAAGGTGAATGCACAATGCTCTGCAATCTCTGTGTTAATTAAATCTCTTTATTTACAGTACGCGAACGATATGTGAGTATACGTTGCTAAAAAAAGACCGTAATGCTTAACGAAAGCTAAAAGCAAAATAGGTATAAGATCTACCCGCCGATAAGTCCAACCCAGTTGTAAACTGTTCTAAATACGATCCACGAATCCGTTACCGCAGGTATTCGATCAAGGTCTGAAAGCTATTTCGCTAAGCGTCGACCTCTGGCTCCATTACATCAACCACTGTAAAACCGTCTATGAAAAAGATGAAGAGAAGCTCCGGGAGCAGTACGAACGAGCCATACAAGCTTGTGGACTTGAGTTTAGGTAACAAATCTAAAATTTTCTTCTAGATATACATATATTTGTAGACACATTTTTATCAGCTTATATGTCATTGTATTACATCGCTCATTTGCTGCAACAACGACATAACAAAAAATTGTCATTTGAATTGTTTGCAGAAAAAAAACGAAAATATAAAGAAAAAGAATGAATATACTTAAACTTAAAAAGAAATATACTTTTATTTCCTCCTACAATTAATTATTATACAAAATTGCATAACAAACTTAATATTATAATATTTTAATGATTCAAAACATTGAAACTCATTTTCTGGAAAACTTTGTTTTTTGAGTTATGTTGTAGTAAATAAGCGATATTATTGCTCATAGAAAGGTGCTAAATTTCTTTAGTATTTTAGCTATACACAGACTGCGTTTTGTTATATTTACTACAAGTATTGAAAATCTAGTATGTGTAACGTGAACAATAGATTTTAGTACTCATAGTAAATAAAGGAACGATTTCTTCATAATGATAAAGGTGTACTTTAACAAACAATTAGCAGATATTGAAAAAATAATATAACAATTTACCAGATCGGATCGTCTTTGGGAGAGCTACATAAAATGGGAATCAGAGGGAAAACGCTTGAGCAGAGTGACAGCGCTGTACGATCGTTTATTATCAACACCTACTCTTGGTTACACCTCCCACTTCGAAGCCTTCCAGGAATTTGTGTCGTCCAACTTGCCAAATCGTATCTTAAGTGTGGACGATTTCCTTGCCTTACGCGCTGAGGTAAAGGCCCTTCTCAAATCAGATGATGCTACTGCGACATCCGCTGCAGATGACGCACCACCCGGCGAGGAACCACCGCCTCACGAAGTACCACCTACTGATGAGGAGACTCGTGCCATCCGTGAGAAGATTATTAGCAGCAGGCGCAAAATGCATAAAGCAAACGTCAATGCGGTTGCAGCGAGATGGACGTATGAAGAAGGGGTACATGATATTTGATTATAATTATATTCATTATGATCACACTTTATAGTTTAGTTATTAGCAAAATGAGACTTCTTTTAATTTCAATACGTTGAATTGTTTCACTGCTATAAATGGAAAAAAAGTTCTGACTCATTTCGATCCCTCACCGTAGCTCTACCTAATCGCGCAGTAAATGTGGATTCGTTGTAATACAGAAGTCAATCTTTTACAATGTTTTATGTTGTAAGTAAAAAAGTATATTCCAAATTAAAAGATTTGGATTCATTAATTAATTTCACTTTGAAGCACTTTCAAATTAGTTAACAATCTAAGACAATTAGTTTATAATCTGATTATATGATGTATAATTAACAGATAAAGAGACCATATTTCCATGTAAAACCATTGGAACGGTGTCAGTTGAAAAACTGGAAGGAGTACCTAGATTTCGAGATTGAACAAAAGGATCAAAATCGGATAATCATTTTATTCGAGAGGTGTCTTATAGCTTGTGCACTTTATGATGAATTTTGGATGCGAGTAAGTAGACATCAATCAATATTGTTACATGTATGCTTTTTGTTACTTCAAACATATAATTAGGAACATTCCTTATAACATAATTTTTATTTTTTCATTTGTACAGTTTGTACGCTATTTGGAATCGCTGAAAGGAGATAATACAGAAAAAATCCGAGATGTATATTCAAGAGCTTGTATGGTACATCATCCAAAGAAACCGAATTTGCACTTACAATGGGCTATCTTTGAAGAGGGTCAAGATAATTTCGAGACAGCTGCCACTATATTAGAGAACATTGATAATGTATTACCAAATATGCTACAAGTGGCATACCGTCGAATAAATCTGGAACGCCGTCGTGGAGACTTAGAAAAAGCATGTATCTTATATGAAAATTACATTACCAATAGCAAGAATAGAACGATTGCTAATAATATTGCTGTAAAATACGCGCGATTTTTGTGTAAAGTCAAGGATGATGTCGACAAGGCAATTAAGGTGTTAATGAAGGTACGTTTAAATATAAGATTAATTTTCTCTTGACTATGTATTACAACGATTTATGTTCAAATATTAATATATATTTATTAACACAACATATGTTGCATTTTTTATACAGGCCACAGAAAAAGATAAAGACAATCCCAGGCTATATCTGCAATTAATAGATCTGGCAATGCAACGAACGCCCGTTGATACTCAAGAAATAGTAGGCTACATGGATATGTTTATAGAAAGAGAACATGCAGATCTTGAACAAAGAGTACTTTTTGCGCAACGTAAAGTAGAATTCCTAGAAGATTTCAGTCCTGACATCCGGCAAGTGTTGAAGGCTCACGAACAATTCCAGAAATGCATCAAGCAAGCGAAAGAGAGAAAGAAGACGAAGAGTGACGACAATAAAACGTAAATATCCATAGAAAATTTAAATGAAGATATTATTAAAGAGATTAATCTTATAAAGTAGTTTTAAATGTTGAAAATGAACCAATTGAATATAATGAAAATATTTTAATAGAATATTCGAGTTCAGTAAATACACTACTATGAAAAGATTAAAATATAAATATTGCTATTAAATATAATTAATATATTTTAGTTTATATCATTTACTTGAAATTGACACAATATATAATTTATTTTTTACATTTATGAAATATATCGAAATTTTGATAGAAAATTATTTTGCTGATTACAGCGATTCTTCGCCTCCAAAGAAGAAAACCGACCAGTCGAATGTACCACCTTCACCATCCGTGGGTTCGCAGTCTTCATATCAATACAGCAGCGGTCCGAGCGGTCCTTATCAATCACCACAACAATTTCAGGGTGGACAATATGGTGGTCAAGGCGGCTATCAACAAGGTTATCAGCAGTATCCACCTCCATCAGATCCCAATTATGCTAATTATCAAAATTGGCAGTATGGTCAAGGTGGACCACAGGCTTATGGACCTTATAACCAGTGGGGATCTTACAATTATTATTAATATCAGTCACATAATTGTCCCTAAGACTATCATATTGTTAATTGTGTCCTACTGTACATTCTCTAGCTTTTATTCTGTCGATTTCGAAGTCAGACGAAGGAATTAATTGTTTAAGTACCTTGATATCCTTTGACATATGAAAGCTTATGTGTCAAGCGTTTCTTTCTATATATCAATAATTGATATCTAGCATGAATATTTAATATATGAATAAACTGTATACCGTTAACAAAATTTTATTTGTTTACATCGCTATTTTATATTGCATCTTAAATTAATATATACATTAATTTAAAATGTAATATAAAATAGTTATTAATAATAAATAATAGTTGATTAATAATTGTTTTATTGCAATCTTTATTTATCTTTATCTTATATATATAATTTATCTTTATCTTAAATAAATTATTATAAAGAATTCAAATCATAAAAAATATGAAGGTATTAAATTTTTACTAAAAAAATGAACAAGTAAAATTCCTGTTAGTGGTATATAGTTCTTTCACAGAACCTTTTGTGTGTTCACATAACTCAAAGCGTTGCGGCTTTATAGCGTTAAATGTGAAGATGGATTTCTCGAATTACATCCACAATTCTTAATAAATTATAGATTCCGAAATGATTGTTGCATAATGTCAATGAAGTTACATTTAAGAAATGTATTGAATCTTACGATACATCATGTTGGATATATTATGGTATATGACACACTTCCAAATTTATGTAAAACATTGACTTATTTAAATCGATTATTACTTGATTTTACGAAAAAATTCCTGATCACTGCAGATTATAATTTTCTGTAATTCTTTATTAAATTTGTTCACATCGAGCTCTATTTTTTCAAACAAGCTCTGTTCAGCATAGAATATTAAGAAATATCTTTCATTAATTAATGTTGAAAATATTCTGTTATTTTAAACTGCAGTTTCTTTTATTGAAGATTATTTTGACATATATAGAATTTATCGGTTACATCTCGATATTCGGTAAGTATAGAATTCAATTAAAGATTTAATAATATCAAAAATGCTTTTAGATTGTTTGAAATAGTACTAATAATAATATAATGAAAAAATAATAGTTTTCATAATTTCACAATTATTTCGATATATATTTAAATTTTTCTAATATACATCAGCATAACTTATAATTAAAACTTGATGAAAACAAATAATTTTAGTCTTTTCTTTTTTATCAATTTTTTTAGTTTAACATAATTACGGAAACAAAATTTTATAAATTTCAAATATATTTCTCAATACGTTATTGTAAGGATTTTTATTTACGTTTCGAATATATTAATTATATTGATTTCAGGTATATTAAATTGACATGGTTTCGCATAATAATCTTTATTGCGTTTAATAAAAATCGGATTTCTACTTATTTCTTTGTTTCGTTTACTTATAAATTATTTTTTTTTCGCTTTTTGTTTCAGTTAATAAATCGCATATAAAACTATTTTCCAGAACCTAAGCGAAATTAAAAATCCATTATAAAATTTTTCAGAAAATGTGACGATCTGTAACAAACTTAAAAACTGTGAAATATAAAAGTGTCTTGGGGGGGAAAGGGGGTACACTTTCTTTTTTTACTTACTGATTTTTATACACGCAATTAAAACTACTTTCTATTGCTGAAGTTTCAACATCATAGCATATTTTAACACATTTTAAATATTTATATATATATATATATATTATCCATATTATTTTATAAAGAGATTTGCAAAACATTAGCGAATTATATAATTTAGTTTCGATCTTTTCAACAGAATAGGATTGTCGTAAACGATTTTCTCTTGAACATCGTTTTTCTTTCCTAATATATAGATATGCAAAAAATTGAACTTAGCTTAAATTACACAACACATACTTAACTAGCTCCAGACGATTCATCCGCTTGCCAGATATTTGCATAAGCTGAACATCATTGAGTGAATACTATAATACATAGTGTAGAGTGGTAATGTGATCAAGCCGCATTCATTAAATCTTTGACAAGCGAATGGATACAATTTCAAAATCGACGTTAATTAGTAGAAAAGGATATCTCTATATATATGTATGTGTAATGTATAACTTCGTTTAAAACGATTATAAGTTAATTGTCATGAAAAACTTATTTTACGTAGCAGCGTTAAACAACCACGGCACTCGAGGCCATCGTGTTAAGTCCGCAAGTGCCATCCCCGCGGTAAACTCTGTAGTATCCCTGTTCGCCCCAAGATTTTCCCCAGCTGTTCTTAATGATCCAATACGGTAGGTTTTTGTGGAAAAGCGGATAGCCTGAAAGAATATTGGAATATATGTCATCTATATACATCGCACTCAATATTAATATTAAATTGTAAACCTTCGAAAAGATGTATGAAAAAATGTAGCATCTTTTAAAAACGTTGATTTTTAGTAAAATACGTATTCTTGATTTCTCTCTCTCTCTTTCCCTCTCTTTCTATTTTATATATATATATATATATATATATATATATATATATATATATACGTATTAGCAATAGATACAAAAATATCAGATTATTAAGTTGTAAAATCATAAATATCCAAGATGATAATTAAAATTAATTCCTCTGGATCTTTGTGGAAAAGAAAATACAATATGAGCTCTACTTTTTTTTACTATGTTTTTCAAATATTTTTCAACCGTGTTTAAAACTATCTTTATAGAAATCTGATACTGACCAATTTAATTTATAATTTATAATTTTTTATAATGAAAGGCAGTAATTTATTGCTTATTGTAAATATTAAAACACTGTTGTTCAGTGCTCTTAGTATTCTAAATAAATAATTAATTATTGTCTTTCCAATAATAAAGTGATCAATATTAAATTAGAAAGGTATTTTAATGCGATACGTACGACTTGTGCCATATCCGACAATTAGCACGCCATGATCCAGATTCTTGGGGTTGCACAGGAATTTGAGGGGATGCGAGACGCCACCCATATAAAATTGCATGGCATTAGCATTAATGCCGATGGCGATTGGACCGTTTTGCACCAACCACTGTGCTATTTGCGTCTCGTTCGATGTGACGTTGACAGCGGAGGCCAATTCTACCTTCACCAAATTCTGCTTGAAATGGCACTTTTCGTTTTCTGCCTCATATGGATAGTCTGACTCCAGTTCGAGACCGCCCAACTGCTCAATAGCTCTATAGGCATTATCGGGTAGGCCACCGTTACAGCCTTCATCAAGATCATCACAATCTACCAGTTCCTGTTCGGATAGAGACAACAGCTGGCCGTGCTTGATTGCATATTGGCCCTCAACGTTACCCGTCACCGAGAAGGCCCAGCACGAACCGCATTGGCCTTGATTCTTCACTGGAGTCACAACGCCCTTTTGTCGCCAATCGAAGCTGGGTGGTAGATCGATATCAGGGATATCAGCTTTAGGCAGAGGTATTTCGTTCTCCGATTGTAAATCCGGTCGTAGACCAAGATAACGTGTGCGGAATTCTTTTTGCGACACGTCGGCGAACATGTTTACGCCGTAGATGCCGGTTCCCTGCTCGTTCTCACGCAGCATCTCTATGAAATTGAGATTCTCGCGGAATATTTTAAATCGCAGATTCTTCTCCTCTGACGAGGAGTATGTCCGATTGTAAGTCGTCACAAAGTTGTTGAATAACCGCTCAGCCTTCATGTTCTCGGAAATTTGCAGCATCTTTTTACTGTAATTAATGCCGCGCAGGGACCGTTTCCTTCTGCTATTTTCTGGCGGAGGACACGTGACCGTTATCTCAGGCGAACCGTTATCTTGCCATGGTCGCGACCACACCTTTATCAGACACTCTTTCACCTCGCTTCCTTCCAGCAACTTGCAATTGTCCTTGACGCCTTTTGAACAATCACTATCGCCCAATTTGACTTTGATCTTGTAAAGTTTACCAGCGACCACCTGGACACTCGCCTCGGTGATTTCTACTATGAGCGGCTCGTTCGGACTGTCTGATTCTGCGGAAACTTTTTGCAAAGCTTTTTGAGCAAAGAGTTGAATATCAGGATTGTTTATGGACGTTGTTGTGGGAGCACCAACCAAGTTCGGAACAGGCTCCGAACGCTTCCTTCTGTTATTAACGTTTCCTCTGTCCTTTATCTTTTCGAGTTTCAGATCCTCCACGGAAACCTTTTTTCGCAGAAATTTCTCTTCCTTGACTTCCTTCATAACTCCACCTGTATTGGGTGTAGCATCTTCCACTTTGACAGGTAGATCAAAGTCCTCTAAGAATTCTTTGAATTCTTTTGCCTTGTCCGTAAAACCCGAGATTTTTTCGTCGTCCTGACTCTTATTCAACACTATCTTCATAATAGCAGATTCTGTAACTTCAGCTTCCTTGGGTTCCTTTGAGGGAGTCGAAGGCGCGAGGGTATAATTATCCAAAATTTCCTTCAAGCCTTCATACACATCGGCCATCTCAGTGTGAGACGGTTGTCCTTCGGTATACTTGACTGTCACAAAGGATTCGCTTTCCAAGTTTGATCTCTGCATTTGGTAAGTGGTACTGGACATGTTCTCGGAATCTGTACAGTTGTTCTTAGTAATTTTGAGAGATGACTGTTGCCAAGGTCGTTGCTCGAATGTGACCAGGCACAACTTGGTTGGAACGGTCGTTCGCAATGGACATTCTTGCTCCCGTTCTAAGGCGTTTTTGAGACATTCAGACTCGCCTATCAGCAATAACAGCTGATATTCTATCACGTTAGATGAGACCGGTACCGAACGGGTGACTCTTACGATGCTCATTAATTTATGCTTGTAATCGCTCGTGGTTTGCTCGTCCATTGATCTCAATGCTTGGTCGCCGAAAGCTAGGAGACCTGGTAGATTCGGATTCAACTCGTACGGACAACCTGGACAATAGTTGTTCCCAGAAGCGCGCATAGCAATGAACGGTCTAACGTTCTCATCGCCAGTCTCCTGAATCTCGTGATCCAGTTCCACGCTTCGATTATTGTTCACCTGTTCGGTCAGATTCTCCTGAGTGACCTGAGTGTCCTCCTGCTCCTGATAACTCTGCTGCTCCTGTGACATATCATTCTGCGCATCAGCTGGATAGAAGTACATGCACTGAATGGAATCATTCAGCGTCTCTATGTCGCCGTACTCGTCTTGCTTCAAATCAATAGTACAGGCCTCCCTGGGACAGGACTCTGTTCCACATATTGGACTCAAATCGTACGTGAATTTGTATACTTTGTAAGGCGGCTCATCCTGCAATAATAATAAAGTTATTTACATGAGAAATGAAACGCAAATTATTATCTTAAAATTAAACAGACTTATTGATATCATTATTATTGACTAAAATAATAAATCTTGTTTACAATTTTAGTTATTGCAGCAATTATTCTATTGTTGAAACTAGAAAGCATAATATTGTGTACTTAAAATCTATTGCGCAGTAATATCAGTTTCTACATTTCTTTAGCTAAGTCTTCAGCTTGGCCTGAGTACAACTTGGCCTGATAACCCAGACCGTTATTATCTCAGTTTATCATTGCGTCCGAATATATACATAGAAACGTAACATAGAAACGTATGTACCTTGACACGCATTAATACATTTGCAATACGCATAATGTCACATTACATATATATCACATGATATATATGTCACATGATCAGAGAAATAAAACGAAATATTATCTTATCCCTGTTTTTCAGAAGCAGTTGTGCTTAATATCATCCTTATCAAGGAAATAAAATAATGACAGAATGCAGAACATTTAAAAATTTTTTAGCTTTATTAAAAACAAATTGCAATTTTGATGTATTTCTTTTTTTCTAAATAATGATGTCAATTATTTACAGCAATTGAATATTATGTAAAACATTGCATTCTCGAAAGAATCCAGTAAATAATATCTTCTTAAAATCGATAAAAACATCTCGTGATTCTCAGAGAAGAACATTCATTAAACATGTTCTTTCCAAGAAAACAAATCAAAATCATTATAATCATGCAATTACTTGACATCTTCCTTGATTAGAGTCTTATATCTTTCATGCCATAAGATTATCTATAAATAGAATCAAA
>Ga0157363_1004755_pt1 | contig 12583 bp, 7 predicted proteins | sample AttsexASBM1_FD_111477 | JGI IMG/M metagenome (GOLD analysis project Ga0157363, IMG submission 111477) | Fungus gardens microbial communities from leaf cutter ant in Ribeirão Preto, State of São Paulo, Brazil - Atta sexdens ASBM1 | ecosystem: Host-associated > Fungi > Mycelium > Unclassified ...
TCGTCGTCGTCGTTGTGGTCGTCGTCGTCATCGTCGTGCTTACCACGTTGCTCAGCTGCGCACTCGATTCTGAAGTTCGTACGCTCGAGTCCTTTTCCAAACATGGTCTTTTCGCCTCCTTGTGCTCACTGGACGAGCTGGATTTCCTCTTGTGTTTCGAGCTCGAAGAGTGGGAACGACTCGACGTCGCGTGACTGTCCTTGCTGGTGTTACTGCCAGATGACCTCTTCTCTCCATGCCTATGAGTGCAGTGATGGTCGCAATGACATTTCTTTCTTCTCTCCTCGGATTTTTTCTCCACATTTTTCGAGCTCATTCGCTCCGATTTTTCGATGGTAGAATAACCATCTGATAGCCCAGGAATGCTCAAAGCATCATCCTTGTTGGCGTCATCGGATGTTTTAGATTCGGATTTTAACTGAGTGGGACTCCGATGATGATGTCGATCGTGTTTTCTTTCCCGTCTCTCATGATCCCTTCTCTTCTTATGCCTTCGCTCTCTGCAATCCTTCTCGTCCCTGTTTCTGCATTTTGATTTGGAATGAGCCGTACCGTGAGATTCGGACGATTTGGGTGAATTTTCATCACTGCTGCCATTTCTGCTGGTGCTGTGTCTTTCATTCTCCGTAGACGGAGACGTAGAGGACATTGCGGACGAAGAATATGAAGAGACACCTATTGTCGTTGTTGTCGCTGTTGAATTCTCGCTGCATGGATTACCGTTGGTTGCAAAGTCGCTAGTTTTCTCGCTTTTCGCTCTCTCCTTCGCCTCGTCTTCCGCCATTTCAATCAATGCCTTAACGGCGTTTTCCGTCGCGCATTCCATTTTCGATGTGAATGCTAACACGGTTTCCATCTCGAGCAAATGGCAGTATCTCTCCAGTTTTACAGTGTCATCTTTGAACCATTGCTCGACGATTTCAAAGCTTTCCTTATGAATCTTTTCCAACACTTCCTTCGAGGCTTCCGAAACTTCGGTACGTAGCGATTGGCATACTTCCTCGACATCAGTCTTCGATTTGTAGATAGCTATCTCCAACGCCCTATCCACAACCTCAGTGGCGTATGTTTTGGCAACAGTTTGCCGCTGCATCAATAATTCTTCGTCGAGAATAATTGGAGAAGAATCTTCAACTCCAGGTGTGTCTACCGATGGAGACAATTCTGAGCTCAATCTTCTCTTAGTCTCCTTCAAGGAAGACGAACTATCAAACTTGGAAACTATTCTCGTTTCTACTACACCAGTAACGCTTTCTTTACTCGATATACTCTTACTGTTAGATCTCTCATGATGACTACAACGATGATCTAACTTGTGACCGTTACTATCATATTTTTTCTTCTTGCAAGAGTGACAGTTATCAGAACTGCTACTACTACTACTATGTGTGTGATGACTACTAGATTTCTCACTGCTACGACGGCGATCCTTGTGTTTTTTCTCGGATCTTTTCTCGTCCCTCTTATCGCTGCTCTGTTTCTGTTCGTTAGTTTCACTCTTGGATGATTTAGTGCTACCAAATGGATCTGATGACTGGTTGTCGCTACCCTCTTCCTTATCCTTTCGTTTGAGAGACGAATGACTGGAGTGATGTCGATTTTTGCGATGCTTACCATGCTGGTCAGATTTCTTCAGATTACCCTGATATTCGGCTGCTCTTTCCTTTGCCTTTTCGAGAGAATCAATCGATAATTTCTGATCTAAACGCTGCCGATTCGTATTCTCCTTCTGCTCGTCGCCAACAGCTTCTAAAGGCTTTTTCTCTTTGATACGATGAGCAGATTCATTTACTACACGACTGTGTCTGATACTCGTACTGTGCTGCGATTCTGGATAATACTGTTTCAGTCTGATGTGCCAAGCAATACTCGAAACAGCTGAAACTGTCCTGAATTGGTGGATGATGTTACGTGGTAGAAAATATATATCATTGTCATAAAGATTTATCTTAGCATAACGGACACCTTGTCGACGCAACTGATTCAATTTCGCGTCCTCCACCCACTGCACGCACTGTGATATCGGCGGCTCGTGCAAGTCCAATTGCAATTTCTCGACAAGTTCGGTAAAATCGCCCGCGTAAAAAGCCACGACATCCTTCGTAATCCTGTTGTATTGGGACGCTTGGCCACCATGGACGGCTTTCAGCACGCCAACTGCTGCTGTGGTCATCCTGTCCAATCCATGGCCAACATGATCGGCGTGCGCCTTCGTACGATCTTCGAACATGTACTCTCGAGCCTCGCTGAGCCGTGGTAGATATTGCAAATTCCTCAACTCATTAATGCCCGTTCTGCGTCGTTTATACGGACTTTTATTTATGTCAGCTGTTGGTACTAGCTGTTCGCCTGGTCGGATCCACAAAATAGGACCGTCGTTTGACTCTTGCGGTGTATCCATCTTCACGACAGATAGAGGTCCCCAAGGCATTGTCTAGGATATAATGATTTTATTGGCAAATATAGAACATATATATATATATATTTAAGGTGTTCTGAAAGTTTTTGCCAATCCCTTTTTTGTAGATAGGACGGACTAAATTGAATCGAAAAGTCCTCTATCATTTTGTAATTTTCGCAATAACAAGATATTAATTAACAATATTTACAATACAATAATAGATATTAGTTAACAAGATATTAATTATTAAAAATTGCTAATTATTGGTCTTGAATAATTTTTTACTCAAATACTATCAACTTTATATAAAAACTGCAAGAGACGAAAATCATTTATTTTCTTCTAAGAACTTTAAGAATTTTTTATCAACTTTTTAGTATTACATTTTCTTATTTTTATCAAAATGAAAAAATACGATATTAAAAAATTCTGAAAAAATTCTCAGAACTTTATGAGAAAAAGATAAATGATTTTTGTCTTTTGCAGCTTTTCTATAAAGTTGATAATACTTGAGTAAAAAATTATTCAAGACTAATATTTGGCAATTTTTAGTAATATCTTGTTAACTATTGCAAAAATTGCAAAAACTAAAGGACTTTTTGACTCAGTTTAGTCCGCTCTATCTATACAAAAGCGATTGGCAAAAACTTTCGGGACATTATATGTACATATACACACACAAGCACGCTTTATACATAATATAAAATGTACTTACCATTTTTAAAAACGGGTTTTCTTCTAATTTTTGTAGTAGATCCGGGAAATATCCACCAACTTCTTCGTGAACAGTACCCACTAGACTTATTTGATGCAACGGCCCATATCTAATAGTGCCATTACTATAAGCTTTACAAACTTGATCTTTGTATTGAGCCATTGTGGTTGTTTCTATATCACTGTTTCTACCCAAAACTCCGTTTTTTACAGTCAATGTGGGATAATTATTCGCCATATAATCCAGAAGATCAGGTAAGTATGCAGCTGCATTATGTACTATACCCATAACATGATGAGCATTTCCATTTTCGTCTTCACCAAAAACCACCTAGAAAAACAGATTTTATACATTAAGAATTAACTGCGCATAAAACTAAAAAAGTTTTGGTTAAAGTCGTATAAAGCTGCTTCAATTTCTCATTTTATTACAACATTAAATCGTGTTTACGTACTTTGAAATATTCCTGTGCCAATTCTTGCATTTGTTCATTTGTTAAAGTACCAATTTCATCCTGAAACATATGGACAACTGTTGCACCACCATTAGGATACGTTTCTATATGGATGAACTTTTTGTACTTTAGGCCTTCCAGTAATTCCTTTTTCGTCACCGGATTGTTTAACATCTTATAGTTTTTCGTTTGTAGGTTTAACCTTAAGTTTTCATTGACTGATTTCGAGAAAGGGAGGACCTTACTATTCAACGAAGACAAAACATGACGGTCCCGTTTGCACTGTACACCAATGCTTGCTCGTTTAATTCCTTTGCGTTTGTGACATCGTGAACAATATCGTCTGTCTTCTTTTGAGCGTTTCTCTCTCGAAGACGAATGCAAACTGGAAGATGGATTAGCAATGGAATCTGTGGATTTGTCATGGAATTCTATTGCCAATTTCTTTCTATTCGATTCTATCTCCGAAAAATTATCTTTTGTCCATTCGGATTTAACCATGTCAAATGTTTCCTGTAAATCCACAAATTCTTTCTTAATCTCAATAGGATCTGCTGTCAATTCTTTGTTTGTAACATCTTCTCTGACAATGTCTTGCTGCTCGCTCAATTCTGTTTTTATTACTTGTGAATCGCCTATTTTCTTCGGCGATGAACAAAATAGATTATCAGCTATTTTATCCATACATGTGATCGTGTTCTTTTCAGTATTTTCTTCGCTATATTTTGCTGTGTCCATAATAACTGTAGAATTCGCCGACATCATACTAATGGGAAATGTCGTATCTTGACTGTGAGGATGAGGACTGACAGAAACTCTCGGAGGATAATCTGGACTCCTCGGACTACTGATCACTTCGCCATTACTTTGTGGACTCTCTCCCAACTGTGGGGTGTTATTGGAAAAATTCACACATCCTTCTAATTTTGTTTTTGTGGATAATATGTGCATGTCTCCAGATAACATTGTGTCGTTGTTACGTGTGGAATCAGTCTAAACAGAAAAAAGTTAATTAGATAACGATTGCCTTGATTGCATTTCTATAATATAATTAAATGTAAGAATATTGTACTGTCAATGATACATGTCAGTGTAGAATGCATAATAATACAAAAAATATCTTACAAAAATTGCATGATACATACATGTTCAACTGGATCCTTAGCAGTTTTTACTACATCATTGTTGCAATGATCTGGACTTCCTGTATCATACATATATCATTTTATTTATCAAGTGTAATAAATGATACAGTCTTTGATTTTAAAGTCGAAAGTGAAAGGGTTTTGAGTACAGGAGTATAAGATGAATGATAATCCATTTTAAGAACCCAAATTTTCAATTTTATAAAATATATAACCATTTTTAATATTATTTATACTATTATAAAATATATAACCACATTTAAAATTTAGGCTTCGTATTATTCTTCTATGAAAAAATTATTTTCTTTTCGAGAACTATCATTATAGACTCTAAAATCTCTAAATTAACATTTTTTTCCATTTATATTATTTAAAACTTGGTAAATAAAACACATACACAAATATATAGTAGTATCTCAGCCAAATATGCAATAATAATTATTATGAAAATAATTCTAATCAATCTGTTTTTATATTAATTCTATAGAGAAGAAATAAAATACAACTTTCATAGCATAATGCATACAGATCAATTTTTATACCTATACCTTTATATATTAAAAATAAATTTAAAATAAATATGGATTATGAAATATAAAATACAAATATATCGTTAACAGACTTTACAAATTTATCTCTCAATAATAATTATTTAGTAATTACATACATATCAAATCAACACAATTGTTTCCATTATTACTCAACTATGTTTTATCTGTATTGAATATAATCTATGGATTAGAACATTGGAATGCGAAGCTTTGCCAGGTAGCTGTCAGACTTCAGCAGATCATTAGGATAAATACATTCCGGCGTTACAAATGACAGATATCAAAGAACCGGTCGCATGAAAATCTTTCTAGAGCTTCGCGCAATAAGAAATAATACAGAAGGAGAAATTACCGTTTGGCTCTCTTGGAAGACGAGCAGTGTCGTCCAGGTCACTATCATGACGAGACATGCTGCGCCGTTGAGAGGACGGCTGGTGCGTTTCGTTGTTAGGCTCGCTACTCGCAACCAGTTGGGCCACATCACCAGACGAGCTCGCGAGGCCCGTGTTTCTCTGTAACGCGTGCCCTTCCGTGTTCGTGTGAAACGGTGACGCTGCAGGGAGACCTGTGGGCGTCCTCGGCGAATTATGTGCGGGATCGCGCGCACCTTCGTCCGTCTCCTCGACGACGATACGTGCCGCCGTCCTGAATGTCGTAACACCCACTGTTTCGCTCCCAACTGACTCGATTGCTCGCTGGCTTGTATTATTTACATCATATCCTACGTTTGACACGATACCCGCACCATCCTCGGATGCCATCTTGGTTCCGTGAACGACATCCCGGACGCGATGATACTACGCGGACGACGATTGGCAGTCGCGCATACCGGCGATGGCGCGCGCCGATCGCCATTCGCTCGCGCCGACGCCGCTGAGTGGGGGTCGCGCCAGTAGACGGCCCGGTTCTATCAGTATGAGGCTATGAGGAACATTTTTATCCGCCGGAATCTTCGATCTCGAAATCACATCGTTTTCCGCGAAACTTTTCCATTTCTATCGCCACGCCGGCGACGATGATGACGACGACACGCGAGATTGATGCGTGAAGATTGGAAATATCAGACCGGATATCATTTCCCACAATTCTTGCGAGGATTTCCAGCTGTCCCGAGTCAACCGGATCAACCAGAGACAACACTTGAAACTCGAAATTGTGCTTACGTGCTTTTGCGCGGGCGGAACAAGCGAATGAGTCAGTACTTATTACAACATATATCATTCCAGCAACATTGCAAACGTTGCAGCAATATTGCTGCAAGCTTTTTATGCTGCTATAGGTACTGATAAAAATTTATAAAAAATTGATTCCTCTTGAAATTGCAATAATTGTAGATTTTTAGTCGCGTACTATAAAGGATAATTTTTATACTACTGTTTTAGAAAAAATTAAAGAAATTATGTATAATTATATATAAAATTATGTATAATTGTGAGCAATTTTTTTTTATATTTTTCCAAATATTATTTTTTTCTAAAACGAACAATGTGAAAATTATCCTTTTAATTATTTTTTATGTCTTCACATTACTATTATTATTTTTATTATACTAAAAAAGAATTTTACAAAAGAAAGAGGAGAGATGTATGAACATATTTCATATATATATATGATTATGTATGTTTATACATATTTATGCATGAACATTTTTTCGATATAGCTTGATTATTTCTTAATATTGTATTATACGTTTGAAAGTTTAATCTTTCATGGTCAACAAATCCTCAAAATAAAAATTTTAAGAATTCTTGAAATTTAATTGATGTCATCTCTTAAGTGAATATATTTTCCTGATGCTTTTGTTGATTTCAATGAATCTAAAATTTTGTTATAATAATAAATATTATAATAAATATTAATGATAAAATTGCATTATTATCGATAATTAAAATAGCAAAATATGTCACAATTTTAATCAAAACAATGATTGCTGATTATACTTAATTAAAATATCAATAATATAAGTATAATAATTAAAGTATCGTGGAAATTTATTGCCAAAATATCATAAGAATATAATAATAGTATATGAGATGATAAATCAAAATTTAAAAGCTATATCTACAATTATTTCAAGTATTAAGACATTTACATATTACAGTAATTACAATAAGAATATAGCACGCCGAGAAAGTGTTGCATAACATATAATGCAAAAGAGATAAGAAAATGAATCAATCAAGATTCTTTGTTTTCTTCCTTTTTATGAAATAAAAAAACTATAGTTGATTTTCTTATGCTTTATGCATTGTATGTTGTATGCAAATTAGGATCTGTGCTCCAGCTTTAAGTTATATATTTATATTATTTATAATTATACATTTATAGAATTTTAAATAAAGCTATTTTGTGAAAAAATATCAACCGTAAAATTCATTATTTTATAGATTATAATATAATATTTTTAGATTATAATATTATATGTACATGAATCTTGTTATATTTATTTATAAATAGGTCTATTCGCATTGCATGAAATCCCCAAATATTTTTGCACTTAAAATGAGATAGATACATATTTTATCTTGAAAAGAGAGAAAGTGAAGATGTCGAGCGTCAAAAGTGCAAGCAACGCGAACAGATCTATTGTTAGCATACATTTTGCTTACTTGATTTTAGACTAAAAAGTATTTATTCATAAAATATATAAAATAATAAGCTTGTGAAATTGAAGAGCAAAAGTTACATTGTTTAATAGCTTATAATTGTAAAAAAAGAAATTGTACAGTAATATTGTTAATTAATATGACAATTATTGAACGCATATTAATTACCATATTTATTATTGCTTGTTATAGCTTTATTATCTTATCTAGATTTATTATCTCATCTCTTATTTGTAGACATTTTAATTGTAAATGGGACCTTAATGGTGCAGTCACAATAGAATAAGGAATTAGGAAGAAACAAAGATTCCAACCTAGGAACTGTGTATTCCGATGTAACCGATTTCTGATAGGTTGAAATCTTTATTCTTTATTTCCAATTCCTTGTTTCTTCTAATGTGTAATGTAGCTGCACCTTAAAAGTTAGACTAAAACGCAATAAAACTCGAACAATCGAATTATTTTAATTTTAGTAGATCTTAATTGTCTCAGTTTAATTTTTACTTTGATTTTTAATTTTCAAACTTCAATAATCAATTTGGCTGCGTTCAGCAAATTTGCAACTGTGTAGTTTATACATTTAGATCTAGCAAGGAACTAAAGGCAGGATCAATCATATTAAAGAATTTTACGCAAAGAGAGGTGCTTTCTCTGCTGAACGGAACCTTTGATAGAGATATTATATATGAATTATTCATTTTTTACTTGTAGGATAATTAAAATTCATGCAATACAGACTTAATACTTAATGCGACCGGCGCAGTGGCTGACCAGACCAGGTCACGAATTCGCCTGTCTAGAGAATTAGCAAGTCATGGGTCGCAGTCGGTAAGTCGGTTGCGCGCGTCGTACATTTGGCCACTTGGGGCATTTGGCGTGACGAGAGCGAACCAGCGAACGCGTACCGCGAATCGCGACACCGCGTACAGCGTACGGGAAATAAACAGAACAGAGTGCGGCGTGTAGTAGTGGTGGTGGCGAGAGCGCGCGTTTAACAACCATGTCGTCGTCGAACAAGAAGGCCAAGGAGGAAGATCCAGGCTCGGGCGAGGGAGATGTCCGCGATTACGACGTCGAGATACAGAAGACCCTCGAGGAGATCGACGGCTGTCAGAATCAAATCGATGGCCTGAACGAGAAGGCCAGCGACGAGATCCTCGAGGTCGAGAAGAAGTATAACAAGCTGCGCAAGCCCTACTTCCAGAAGCGTAACGACATCATTAAGAGGATACCCAACTTCTGGGTCACTGCTGTATCCTTTTTATCGACGCCGCGCCCATCGTTCCGCGAGTCGACAACGGGAGATCGGCGTACGGCGTGCGAGACTTTGACGTTTCTCGACGGTGCCGGCGTCCACCGGCAACCGCCGCCATCTTACCTACTTGTGTACGTGCGTGAGCGTGTGTAACCGCTCATAGGCTTATAGACGACTACGCATTTTATGATTATGCTTTTTCTATCACTCGCCAAATTAATGCTACACTCGGAGGATTGGCGCCGTGCCGTTGTCAGCTCGCGAAAACGCGACTGTATGTCAATCTTTCAATATTTCATGTCTAAATTAGTAACTCTTAAGTGTGTACAGATCAAATCCTGGATATTTCTAAATTAGAATTATTTAGCTCCAATTTTGAATCTTTCATGAATTGTTTCAAATTAAAATAGCATTAATAATTGTTATTTTATATAGATTGTTATTTATGTAAAAATATTGATTCATATTAATATTTTTCCTTATAAGAAATTCAGTTTGTAAACAACAAAGAAATAGCAGAAATATTAGAAGAAGACGAGGAAGATGCATTGAGATTCTTAAACAAATTAGAAGTTGAAGAATTCGAAGATATCAAATCTGGCTATAGGATTAATTTTTACTTTGATGAGAATCCATATTTCGAAAACGATGTTTTAACTAAGGAATTTCATCTAGGATCTTCTGGTGAGCGCATTTGTTGTCAGTAATCTCCTATTAAATCAATAATATATGGAAAACTATGATTCTGTTATAATTTAAATAATATACAGTAAAAAAATAATATACAGTATGATATAATTCAATTGAGTGTCATAGTTGCGATGAATCTCCTGCTGTTTTGCAGGAGATCCAGCATCTCAAAGTACATCTATTCGTTGGAAAGAGGGTGCGGATTTAACAAAGAAAGCAAAAACCAAAGCACCACTGAAAGGACGTAAGAGGCCACTCAAGCACAGGTCATTTTTTGATTGGTTTACGGATCACGGAGATCCAAGCTCAGATGAGATAGCTGAACTTATTAAAGATGATATGTGGCCTAATCCATTGCAGGTAAATACTATTCTTTGAAACATGTCGAGTACATCTTACTCTTAAAAATTGAAAATTAAGCCACTCTTTTTTTAAGATTGGCTCCATTTTCATCCTTTAGAGTGAAACTCTATTTCAATGAATTTAGAGAGTATTCTAAAGACATTTAAATGTGGATATGTCGATATTGAAAAGTATTAATTTATTTCTATATATCTTAGTACTATAATACTTTAATTATTATCATTTGATGATTTCTAGTATTACCTGGCTCCAGATATGGAAGTTGAAAATGGTATTGAGGGCGACGGTGAAGAATGTGAAAGCGAAGAGGAGGATGAAGAGGAAGATGGTGCGGATGAAGGTGACGAAGGAGGAGAAGGAGAAGAGGGGGATGATAGTATAGTGGTGGTCGAGGATGACGTTGATGAAGACGATGATGAGGATGAGGCTGTGAATGATGAAGATGATGGTGTCAATGAAGAGGATGATCTATTGGACGATGAAGGGGATCGTGAAGGTAAGTGTTAAAACTAAGACTTAAATATTATTGTGTGATATGCTTGATGCTATATAGAGATCCATTTAATTGTTACAGAGGGAGAAGAACCTATATAAAGTTGGAATTTGGTTTCTTTGGTTCATCATATAAAAAACGTGAAAAAAAAAAGAAAGAAAAATGAATGAAATTTTGTGCACCGAATCAATCAAGAGCAGATAGTTTAGTGGACTAAAAACAATATGCCATATGAATAAATCTCAGGATACATTTTTTCTGAATATATGAAAATAGAGAAACAGAATTTAGAAGATCTAGACTCTTTCGATTGAGAACCTGTGTATAAAAATACAGCATTTGTTAAGATATATTGAAAGTGGTTTGAAAGGAAAGGGTCTGGATTAAATTAGATAGATTCTACCATTGCACTAAATCTGTCAAAATATAAGACAAATTCCTCAGTTATATTCATATGGCCTAGTCGTCGTTCCCTTTATAAAATAACGTCCGCTTGGTTCTCAATATCGCGGATTTTATGAATAAGTTAGGATAAAATAGAACGAGGCATTAGATGAAGAGTTCCATTTGCTTTCCTATAAAAATTATTCTTTAGATAACTTCCAGAACGAGGTGTCTATTTATAGAATTTTTGAGAGTGACGACTATACCTTCCGCACATGAAATACACGGACTTTTACACCATTGTCTTATTACTTTTGAATAAAAATTACACTTAGAATAAAGATTTTATTCTTTGCTACTATTTGAATATTTTTTACAATCACATATGTCTATTACTACTCTGGAAACTGTGTAGTGATAACAAATTTTTAATGTCTCTTGGTGATTGTTACTAACTTATTTAATTTATATCACTGCAGACTGCACTTGTATTTTATTTAATGGTGTTTAAATATCTTTTACTAACAGATGTAATGAGAAATGTTCGTGTCCTGTTTATAAGTTATATATTAAAAATTTACACATATTACTGTGACATAGCATATGATTTTGGCTACATGTTATAATGTTGCCTCCAATAAACTCATAGATATTGTATATTTATGTATTATTATAGAACTTACTTAATATTTTAGTTGAAATTTTATGAACCGATTATCACATTCTATCAATATTCTATCAATAGAGATATGTTGCTACGCTCAAAAAATGATGTACAATTTTTGATAAAAAATTACAAGGTAAAATTGTGTATTTTATTACTTACGCGGACAAAGGAGAATGTGTTCTCTATATTGAAATCCATTTCGATTAGCATTTATTCTCTGTTGGATTACTATCGTCTAAAGAATTTAAGTTCAGTTTTTGATCACGATATTCATAACGAACTTGTCACACTCAGAAAAATATTTTCATCTTACACACCTCGTTCACATTCTTCCACACTTCGCGTATCACGATTTACTCATATAAAGTAAATGTTTCGCAAATATTTTTTTATTACATTTGATACATTACGTACTTCTAATGATAATTTCATTTTATGAGATTCTTGTATTATATGGCAAAGGTGAAATCAACTCATCAAATATAAAATTATGATGATCTATTACATCTTCTATAATCGGCGTCAATAGAGAAGAAATAAGGCAAGTTCTCGGTTACACATTTGCATCAGTAAACAGAATCTCATTAGTTACTCTACATTCGAAGCTTAGGATGAAACAAGTAATTACTATACTCTCGAATAGAAAGCGCTCGTAGTCGATTTAATAAGATAAGCTATAATTGTCTAATTTTAGAATAAAGTACAACAGCGATATTTTTAAATTAAGGCTCTATATATATATATATATATATATATATATATATATATATATATATATATATAAAAATATCTTTTTTATATATATATATAAATATATATTTATAAATTTTTTAATATTAATATATATATCTTTTATAAA
>Ga0157363_1004756_pt1 | contig 12583 bp, 7 predicted proteins | sample AttsexASBM1_FD_111477 | JGI IMG/M metagenome (GOLD analysis project Ga0157363, IMG submission 111477) | Fungus gardens microbial communities from leaf cutter ant in Ribeirão Preto, State of São Paulo, Brazil - Atta sexdens ASBM1 | ecosystem: Host-associated > Fungi > Mycelium > Unclassified ...
CCATTACTCATCTACTATGCATCTACCTCAAGGCCAGCATGCTATATCCATGTGCCCTGACATCATAATTTTTAATCTCCGTCATATATGCATGCACTATGTGTACACCATGAGGAAACCATGCTGTTAACATGTTTCCTGATGTCACCCTAACCCTAGACTCTTCTAGACCACTCTAGACCACTCTAGGCTTATGACATCATGTCATATGACTTCCTAGTCACATGCCCTTCTCTCTCTCATCATAGACTAATAATTACTACTACTATATCTTAACCCTAATCCTAAATTCTGTCCTCACTTTCTCATTTTATAACAAGTACAGCTCTGAGTGATGTTAGTAGCTATTCTGAGCAGATATTTCAGTAGCAAGACACTGAGGTTTGGGTTAGAAAGAAGTAAACTCTACCATGGAAGACTAAGTACTTGTGAGGTTGGGACAGAGAGATAATACTACTGCAGAAGACAGGTTATTTATGGGATTAAACTTGGTATATAATAGTCATCTCCATAGTATAGATATGTTGGACTCATGATTATTGCATGAACATTAGAGCAGAATGTTGCAAAGTAGTATATATATAGAATAGCAATACATTGGAGATTCTTTATCAGATTCTTTTATAATCCTTACAAGACTCTTTGTTAAAATAACTGTGCAAGTTCACAGAGTTTAGTAAAGTTTATGCTTTAGGAAAACCTAAGTCATATCATTTAACTAGAATACAGGATAAGCTTACCTTTAGTAAAACTTAGGTGAAAAGAACAAAATTTCTTAAAAGTGACAACTATCATAAGTACTTTCTTGTTCATTCTAATCTATTAGAACAGTAATGAAGTAAGCAAAGAATGATAGTATCTAGATAGTTAGGAATATTAATAAAATCTCTAGAAGATTACCAAGCAAGGCAAGATATATCTGATTGTAATGAGAAGTATAGAATAACAATCATTAGAAGGCTAGGATTTTGTAAACAAAGATGGTAGAGTTAATAGAGAGAACTCTGTAGGCTTTATGGTAGAGTTTGACATTCAAGATAGAAGACCAGTAAACTTCTTGGGGTTATCTACAGTCATTGATGGAGTTTGTATTCAAGATTCTTGCAAATTGATAGGCCCTCTTATACTCTTTGTATTATAAAACTACTTAATAAGCTGCCAACCATCTTTGATTAGTAGTTGCCACAATATCTTATGTTTCTATCTACATCTGTAAATCCAAATGTAGCTACAACTTTACTAGCTTCTCTATAAGTCAACTAGAACTCTCATATACTCTTGAGATAATAATAAAAAAACTCACTTAGTTATATTTCTGTGATCTATTCCAGGATTTTTTGAGAATTTTGAGAGTACATGAATTGCATAGGTAATATCTAGATGTGTTTCAAATACAACATATATCAAAGTGCCAATTGCTTCTTGATGTCACATACCATTTGACATCCACACCCTTTCCATTCTCTTCTAGTACAAATCACACTTTATTCTAATCATTTATCAATCTGAGAACCAAACCCTGCATTTCTTATCAATCTCATGGAATGGAGTTCTGAATGATAATTCCCATAGTGTCCAACAACCCAGAGTATGTGTAGCAGTAGAATATTATTAGATTAATACTTCCATATTTAAGAACAGTAGCTACTATATATAGTTCTTTAGTCTAATAATTAATTTGGACTTGTACCACACTCATTTTATTCTCTTATGAACTTCTATTATCCAAAATATAATTATATGATGAATAGACTAGGTGCCATTAAAGCCAAGGTTGTTATCCATATAATATTACTTCTGGTCCTCTCTGTTTCTTAAAATTGCTAATTCTTTTATTTCACCTTTCATGCTACATTTGCAGATACCCTTAACAAGTGTAAATTATCTCCAACAGTATTATCAGACTAAATAGCCACTGTCACAAAATACCATTTCAATCTCTCATTGATTCTATAGCATTCTCCTACTATAGTTGGCTGCTCAGCAACTAAGCAAGCAGTCTACTGACTTGGCCACACCATCTCATTGCTCTAGATACCTAATGGAGATAACACTAACTTATCTGTTTTCTCAAAGAATTTCTAAAAGCATTTCAAAATCATCTGAGGTTATTCTAGCAAATAATTAGGTTAATATATTGGAAACAAAACAATCTCTACCTCCTCCTATATCTGTTGTACCTTAGCAACTCTCCCAATCCATAGACCTCCTAGCTAAGGCCCTCAGAAAACTGGCAGCTAATCTTATACTAGCAACAAACCCTATATCTTTGGTTGCCAAAACACAAATGTCAGATACCTTCAATAAGATAAACCTGGAACAGCTAAACAACTTTCTATTCAAGTGCTAACTCCACTTTTGTATGAACCCTGCATAATTTACCACCAATATACTTTGTAATGACTTATTTAATAGGAGTGGCACAAGACTGGTTTGAAATTGGATTGGACTAGGAAGAATAGAGAATTTATCAAGATTGGCTCAAAAACTGGTCATGATCTATAGAAGAGTTACACCATTATTTTGGCTTATATAACCTTATTAAAGATGCTACTGTTATACTTAACAACCTGCAAATGAAATCTGGCAATAAAGCTGCCATTTACAGTATCAAATTCATGAGATATATATCCCAATTGGGCTAGAATGACAGTATTCTTTGCTACTAATACTATCAAGGTCTTCTGAACTAAGTACAAGATTTCTTATATATGAGGAAAGAAAAGAAGCCATCCACTTTCTAAACAATGTACTCCTTGGTTATAATCATTGACAACTACTACTAGGAAAGAGAACAGGAATACAACTATATGTAAAACTTCTGATCTGCTCCTCAACCCTAAGAACCTGTACTTACTTCTTTTAACAAACCAAATCCAAGTAATAAGCCCTTGAACCTCTCTCTCAGATCAACATATTCAGCCAACTAGAAAGTGATGGCAAACTCACTCTAGATGAATAGAAAAGGCATGTAGAAAATAATCTGTACATATACTGTAGCAAGAAAAGTCACAGAGTTAAGGCTTGTACCTCTTACCCATCTAGAATTACTAGATTTTAAGCCAAATGTGTGGAAGCTATACTTTTTGCTCCAGAAACAACACTAATTACTCAGTTAGGAAACTAGAATATGGCTCCACAGACTCTGTACAGCATATGGGCTATCTTAATCTCATTTGTGCAACTATTGAGTCCAATCTGTATTAACACTGCTACTCTTTCCAGCTTGAACTTGCTCACCTTACCTCTTACATCATCTCTGGTCTGCAAGCCAGATCATATCCAAAACTCAATTTTCCATGCTCTTATCAACTCCAGATCCATGTACTGCTTCATTAACACTATACTTGTACTGAAGTACAATATTCCCACTAACCAAACTTCACCTGTGGAACTGAAACTATTCAACAGATTGCCAAATAATATCATTTCTAAAACTACATTCTTGTCTATCACATTCCCATCCAGTGACCAGATAATATTTAATATGTACATTACCTCTCTTGACTTCTTCTGCTCACTAGTTCTTAGATACAACTGACTTACCCAACACAATTTAATAATTTACTAGGCTACTGGGTCTATCACCTTCTAATCAAACTTACAAAGAAGAACTGGTCTCTCCAAAACTTTCCTAGCATCTATATCATCTAAAGAACTCTGGCCTATTACTAGTACCTCTAGCTCCTCTAGTCCTGAACCCAAAACCTTCTCTCTCTAACCACATATTTCTATCATCAAAACACAGTCATACATCCAAGCAGCAAAAATGACAGAATCAACTACTTTCTGCTTTGCACTTTGTTCTACTGACCTCACCAGAGAAATAGCTAGGATCACAAATGACCCAGTTGATCTATCTACTGTTCCAGCCAAGTACCACAAGTTTGCTGATATCTTCAGCAATATCAAAGCTAGGACCTTGGCTTCTTATTGCTTGTATAATCTACAGATCAAATTGGAGAATGGGGAAAAACCACTTGTTAGAACTATCTACTCACTCTCAACCACTGAACAAAAAACACTCAAGGAATTCGTTAGTAAAAATCTGAACACTAGATTCATATGCTCCACCACCTCCCCTTACAGAGTACCCATACTCTTTGTAAAGAAGAAAGACAGTTCTCTTTATCCATGTGTTAACTTCTGAGAACTTAACTGTATTATGTGAAAGAATAAGTATCTACTTTCTTTGATATCCAACCTTCTCAACTTTCTCTAGAAGATATGTATCTATACCAAGATTAACCTCTATTACATGTATCACCTGGTGTGAATCGTAGAAGGCAACAAACAGAAAACAGCCTTCTATACTTGTTATAAATTCTTTGAATGGACAATCATGGCTTTTGGCCTGACTAACACTCCTATGGCCTTTTAGCAGTTCATAAACAATACTTTTTCAAATCTTCTCAACATTTGCATAGTGATATACCTCAACAACATGTTCCAACATCAGGATCACATTAAAGAAGTATTGTGCTAACTCCAAAAAGCTAGACTATACACAAGAGGTGAGTTCCACTCTAACTCTGTAGAATACATCTTATTCCCTTCTGGATTATCTATGTCTTCTAATCAAAACAATCCAAAATTGGTCTGAATTGAAAAAAATAAAGATGTACAAGTATTCTTAGGATTTGCTAATTTTTATCATTAATTCATTTACAATTACTCAAATATGGCTGCCCTACTGACCTAGCTGACTTGAAAGAATACTCCTTGGAATTTTAACGCCCTATGCTGCAAAGCATTAATACCCTCAAAAAAGTGTTCATTTCTACCTCAGTCTTTATCCACTGAATACCTAACACTCAAATAATTGTGGAAACTGACACCTCAGAATATGCTCTTACAGTTATATATGTTATGGACTTAGGTCCTTAGGGTTGGACAAAAGAACAACTCTTGTATTGAGTAACACAAAAGAGCTAAAGAAAAGTAAAAAATAAAAATCCAAAATAAAATAAAAGATAAAACAGAAAAGAAAAATAAAAGAGAAAGAAAATAAATAAAAACCAAGTTTACAACTCTGATAGTCCCTCTCATGGTGATATCTGGAAGTGAAATAAAGTCACATATCAAAAGTAGTTTTTTAAGACCAGAAAAAGTTTGAAATGAACTCAGATTTACAATTAGAAGTGATATAGGACAGTATAAGGTGATGGTATCTACTGTTGGAACAAATATGGCCTGCTTGGAGAGTCAGTTGACAATAACTAGAATTATGTCAAAGTTGGATGAGAAGGATAGCTTCTTGATAAAATCTATAGAGATTAAGCTTCAGAGTTATTTGGGAATTTGAAGTTATACTTGTAGCATTGTGGTTTGGATCTTATGCAAGTGACATCAGAATTACAGAAACTTTTAACATCCATGTGTATAGAAGGCCAAGTATATCTGTAACAGATGAGTTATAATGTCTTATTTTGCCCAAAATGTTCAGTGAGAATGTGGTTGTAGTAGTACTGTAGAATCTATCTGTGGAGATTATTTGTAAGCAGCATGTAGATTTTTTGTCCTTAAGTAGAAGTCTGGATATGTTCAATGACCAGTATCCTGTTTGTTGTAACAATTACTAACCAAGATGGTCAATAGTGTACTAAGTAAACTTATGAGTAAAGTATCTTACCCTAAAGTCCATATATTGTCCATAAGTATATAATATGTATACCATGAGATAAACATGCTATTGACATATACCTTAGTATCATCCTTCTAGTTTCTTCTTCTAGATTCTAGGCTTATGATGTAATGTCATGTGATGTATCATGCATCTGCAGTCACATACCTCTTCATTGTTCAAAAGAAAAAGAAAAAGAAAAAGAAAAATCAAATCAAGAAAAATAGATAAAAATAAAAGAAAATCAAAATAAAGTATTAGAGTTTAAGTATACTATGATACTGTTGGATGATAGAGATATTCTTAAAGTGTTTTATCCTGTGTAATTGCTGACCAGATGTTGTTATGTAAACTGTCAAGGTTTACAATGGTGGTAGCCTAGATAAATGGAGAGATCAGAGTGGATTAAAGAGATATTGTAAGAGAATTAGTCTTACTTGAGGAGTCATAAGTGCCTAGGAACTCTAGATGATATTTGAATAAGGTATTCTACTATTACACTACTACCATATATACTATAGTAAAATGGTCTAAGCATATAGTCTGTACACTTGACTGATCAATATCTACAACTATAATTAACTAAATAACTATAGTATTACTATAGCAGACTAAACAACAGGAATCAGGATAAGGTCAAGATGGTTATCAGTCTATCAGAAGCTAGTCTAGGTAATGATCAGTCTAGGAGTGTAACTAAGTCTTTGTAGAGTGGATCTGGACTTACAGTATTGCCAATATTTTCTAATAGATATCACAAGTTAACTGTAAGTAAAGATTTTGAGGGTTGACAATAACGTAGGCAGCACTTCCTTTTTTTGAATAAAGATCTTCTCTATAGGTAATATTATTGAGCTTGAATCCTAGGTATCCTGGATAAAAGAAAATAATGAGGTTGAACTGGAAGAGGAATTTCAACTATCTTGCTTGGTGATGGAAAAGGATTTTAGTAGTTAAAAAGCATTCCAAGTTCTTGTAATCCATGATAATATCTATAAAAAGTTCTAACCCTTCTAGATAATGGTATCATATATGAAAGACTTCAAAAACTGTGAGGAGTTCCTTGTTATACATATTATAGTTGAGTTCAGTAGTCTTGAATGTATGGAAATAAAATATAACTGGGTGAATCTCCTTTTCTTCTGTCATGATCAAATATATTGTCAGAATTGCAGGAAGTGGACTTAGTTTCCTTTCATTTCTTTTTCTCTCTCTATTTTCTTTTCTATTTTCTTTTCCATTTACTTTCTTTTTGTTCTATTTTTAGCATGTAGGACTAGGACTAAAGGTGGCATAAGTCAGGTAACATGAGGAAAGTTCTAGAAGGATGACATTATACCACATGGAAACCTCATGGCTAACACATAGTTGTTTAGGGTAGACTAGAAATAGCTAGCACAGCCCCTGAGAGTTCAGCATATAAAGATAGATTATCCTGTACCAAGTTCTCCATCAAGTTTAGACTTAGGCAAAGAGTATGATGTGATATCATGCATGACAAAGACATAACACCCATCATAGAATTATTATATAATCACATGATACAGAGAAAGTTGTAAAAGATTCTGAAATAAATGATATTATATAGTATAGCAACAATATGTTAGCCTTAAGAAAAGCACATAAACTTTAGAGTAGGTTAGTTGTAGTGTGCACACAAACCACAGTCTGAAGTATATAAGGTAGACTAACCTATACTAAGAACTTTATTGAGTTCTCTTATATTACTCAATATAAGAGTGTGCTTTTGTCTTATCTCTAAGACTTAAGTCATAACAAGAACAGCCAAACAGAATATACCAACCAGATGCTAGAGCAATACCTCCATGTCTACTGCAGCTACAAACAGGATAATTGGTCAGACTTTCTTCCACTTGCAAAATCTATGTACAACAATATACTGAGTACTACTACTGGTGTATCACTGTTCTTTGCATATAAAGGCTATCACCCAAGTATCAATGTGCACCTAGAACAAGATATCACTTCATCCTATATCCATAAATTTGCTATAGACTTCAATGAACTACAAGGTACTCTGAAAACAAATATATTCACTACACAACAACAGTACTGGTAGTTAGTGGATGTATACAGGACTCTAGCCCCAAATTTCCAGGTAGAACAACAGGTATTTGTTAAAGCTTAGTTCTTCTGTACTATGTGACCCTCAAAAAAGCTGTCAGAAAAATATCTAGGATCATTTGAGATTATCAATTAAGCTGATATCTACTTGTTCACAATCTGATTTCTAAGGTCAATGTATGCTATCCACCTAGTATTCCATATATCTATGCTTGAGTCTGTTATATCTAATACTTTCTCTAGTCAATCTGAATCCCCACCACCACCAGTCATGATAGATAGTAAACCTGAATATAAGATCACCTGAATTATCAACTTAAAAATTAACTATAGATATATGTACAAGCTACTTTACAAAGTCATTTGGCTAGAATACAAAAACACAGAAGAAGAATCTGACTGGCTATCTATCTCTAAACTTGCTCATGTCTCTAACATCATATCTAATTTTCACCAGGCTTACCCTGACAAATCTAGTCTTCTTCCATTACCTCAGCTCTAATATTCTTCCATTGTCTTCTTTTCCTTTTCCTTCTTCCTCTTTCTCATCTATTTTCCTTTCAGACTCAAAGTATTTATAGTTCTTTTTGTCTTTTTTCTTCCTTCTCTTTTCATTGTTCAAACTATGGTACTCACTACTTTATATGCAACTAGAGCTTTGAGGGTTTAGCCTTAAAGAGAGAATACTATTGCATACCATCTAACATCCACACTCTTTCCACCCTCTTTCAGTGCAGATCACACTCCATTCCAATCATCTATCAACCTGAGGACCAAAATCTTTATTTCTCATCAATCCTATAGAATTCTAAACAACAATCTCTGTGATATCTAATGACCCAAAATATATGCAGTAGCAGTATTATTAGAATATACTTCTTGTATTTCCTTCTAAACTTCTCATATTCAAAATACAACCATGCAATGAATAGGCTAGACACAATGTTATCCATTGAAGCCAAGATTATTATCTGCATAATACTACTTCTAGCCTCTCTCTACTTTATAAATCACTAATTCTAGTCTTTTGTTCCACCTTCTGTACTACATTCACAGATACCCTTGGTAAGTGTAAATTGCCCCTAATATTTATTATCTTTGGAAAACTCTTCAAGTTACAATATATTTGGTTGGGAGATAAACACTTTATACTTACTATTAGTATTGACCGAGTTTGTTTTATGGTTACTATTAATAATCACAGCTCTTGTTATAATCACTATCTTATGTTCTATAGGTATTTGTCTCTCATGTTTGTCATAGCTTGGATATTTATTTTATTCTTGACTTATATTTACTACACCTTGTATTCTCCTTATGGTTTATCAGTTAGCATCTCATGTAGTAGTAAAGGTCTTCTCATATATCTCTTATGCTTTCATCATTGTTTCCCTCAAGAATACCTTTTCCTTTCCTCATAGTCATTGTTGTAGATACAGTCATGTATCTTTATACTTTACCAATTGATTATCTCCTCTACTCTTACTCAACTATTTGTCCAAGTTGAAACCTGAGCCAAGCTTAGGATTGTAACAGCTCTGAATATATTCTTCCAAATGTATACTATATTTCTGGTCTCAGCTCTGAGTTGATGTAACTCTAAGCTTAAGTTTATAAAACTTGGTTATTAACTCATAAAATGGGGTCAATGTAAGAGGACTCACCACTTCATGAAATTTCAATCCTCAAACATTACCAATATCCAATACTAAGCATAAAAACTTCTCCTCTCTTGAACCACAAGCCTCAAACACCACCACTAACCCTATAGGGTTTGTCAAGCTAACTTTGCTATTCCCACTTCCAAACTTTATTAAACACCATTGTTTAGATAATCACTCTTGCTAATCTGGGTCAATATTCTAGGTTGTTCTATCAGAATTCCTGACTATCTGGTACAATTATTTTAAGGTTAGGTCAGCAATGTTCTGCTTGATGTTCCAACTAACTAGTATTTAAAGTAATTGTTACCTTCTGTCATAGACTGACTTCTGAAACTTCCAAGACATTTGCTTTCTGACTTCTGGTTAGAACTCTAACCACACCTAGGTATATTTTCACATCTGTAATTGTTTACACACAGATCAGTCTCTTATATTTCATCTCCTAGCAACTCATCATCTAGACTCCTAATCATCCTATATCCTAGGAATTGTCTCTATAATGTCTCCTTAGTTATCCCCTACACTACTATTTCCCTAGTCATAGTTCTGACTACAGACTTAGTATTTAAAACCAAGTTTCTCTTACTTCTCTGGCTAAGCTATTAGCTAGTCTTTCTGATATCTTATCCTCTGATCCAAAATTACAACCACACAACAGATAGTGGGCACAACATATAATTGTCTTCTGAGATTATGTTACCAATCCACAGATAACCTTTCAAGCTTAATCCATAATCTAAGTACTTACCTAACATCACAGATTTCTACATCTATTCTCCAAATAAGTTTTTATACTTGATCCAACTCTTTTTCTGTATGAATAATCACAGATATCTGCTTAAAGCACAAACTCTACATCTCTACTACAGTTATCCTAATAGCAGAACAGAATTCTTTTTCTCTAGAACTTGAAGTATTTTGGTCTGATAGTCACAGATTGTTCACTCAATGTTTTGACCCTCTTTTTTGTTTTTTTATTTTTTTGTTGAAAACTCAGTAGAGTTTTGAGTACAGGTATATTTCTTTTAGTACATGATCTATATATACTTCCATCTAGCCTATCTTAAATGTTATAAGTTTATATAAATAAAGCTATCATCTTTTTATGATGTATAACAGGTAATTCTGATGTATCATATGATATTGTGACCATGACTATGACATGTGTGACTAATCTGTGATATCACCTTATTTCTTCTTTACTAAGTCCAAAAATAAGAAAAGAAAAGAAAAGAGATAAAGAAGTCAGAATAAAAAGTAAAAGAGACTTAAATAAGAGAAGAGAAACAGAAAATAGGCAAGTCCACTGTCTTTGATTCTGACAACAGTGCTTGATTACAGTCCATGGCAGACTATCTACTACGAGTAGTCTACAATTTTTGTCTCAGGAAATAGAGACTTTCTTTATAAGCAGAGAGACACTACTAGTGACAATAGAACTCAAAGAGAAATCTAGATAAAGGTTGCTCATAACCAACCTACAAATTACATGTCCAAGTCTAGAGAGACCTATTATACTGAGAATATAGAATCAAGAGAAACTGAGAGAGGTGAGATTGAGAAACTATTTATAGAAACAGAAAATCAGACTAATTGAGCACTTATAGAGGCTCATAAGAAGTAAGGGGTTGTTCTTGAGGAGAGAAGGCAAAAGTACTTGAATACTCCTTCAAAAAGTTAATAAAGTCCTCAATTGATGAAGATAGATCAACTCAGGAATTATAAGCAAAATTGGAGCAGTTTGCAAAGATATGTCAATGTGTTTCCACCTGGCAATAGCTACATAAACACTGGGTGCACTCTGTAGAAAAAAGCATTGTTTATACTCCCTAATGAAGGCATGGTTAAGGATGGCTCTAGTTGCCCTGGTATATAATATGACTAATTGGCTAAAGTAGGCAAGCCAAATATCACCCTTGGAGTAGCTAGGCTAAAAGAGTTTGCAATTCTTATCTCTAAGAGTCAGAAAATGACACCTTTGAACAGTAAGACAATTAAAGGAGGTTCTTCAAGTGTCTAGACATGAAATAATACTTTTAGAGTGAAGAGCATCAATAGATGTTACTGGATGAAGTCCAGCAACCACCCTAATGTTAGTCACATCATTATAGACCATTTGGTAAAGAGACTACTCAACCTTGTATAAGCAATCTCAGAATTCAATTTTATAGCCAAGACCACTACAAAAAAATGATCTAAGTGCAGAATAGACAGCCAAAGAGTGAGCCTGTCCAGATTACACTGAGAAGTCTACTGTTACAACTCAGAAACCTTAGCGTTGGTTTGGGAGAAGAACCTTGTATAGGGTTTACACAAGAGAACTCGATGGAGAACTCTTTACAGGATCTATCTCTACTTATATACTTATGTTCTTGGTCCGTGCTATGACTATGCTACTCCTACTCTAAAGTCCATGCTTCTACCTTATGTCTTATTACTCCTTTACCATAAGGCTACCATATTGTATACATGTGCCTTGATGTCATACTCTTTAATCTCTACTGTACATGTGTATACCATGAGAAACCATTGTCCCTTGATGTCACTCCTAACCTTAACTCCTACTCTAGACTCTTCCCAACCCTTCTAGACCCTAAGTTCTTCCAGACCACTCTAGACTACTCCAGGCCTATGATGTAATGTCATGTGACTTCCTAGTCACGTGCCTGTATCTCTCTCTCTAGCCATAGACTAATAATTATTACTAGTGTCCTAACCCTAACCCTAAATGTCTGTCCACACTTTCCAAGTTATAATATCTACTGTTTTTTTAGCAGAGCCTAGAGAATCAGTGATGAGAATTATGTATTTAATATCCATACTGGTAGTCTTGGAGACATTCAGTCTTATAGCAAACAACTCATTATTAGGAGCAGTTGTTCAACTAGCTGGAGTTTTGAAAGATGACACCTAGTAACCAAGCTAAATATTACTATCAAGTTGGTAACTACTCTATAGCTACTATAAAGCTCTGGTAGGGTTGTATCATATGTTTTTCCTTGAGAGATTAGAAGACCATCACCAACAAATGGGAGAATAGGAGTATTTAAGTTAAGAGTTTGAGCTCTAAGTTCAAAAATGTGAATAAGAGATGTAATATTGTCAGGCGCGGTTCACACCGGGGTGGAAGTCCGCAGGATGGACTCGGAGATGAGCGGACTTGTGGAACGACCTTGGCTTCAGCTTATGTGCTGCGCCGTCTGTCTGCCGC
>Ga0157363_1004757_pt1 | contig 12582 bp, 7 predicted proteins | sample AttsexASBM1_FD_111477 | JGI IMG/M metagenome (GOLD analysis project Ga0157363, IMG submission 111477) | Fungus gardens microbial communities from leaf cutter ant in Ribeirão Preto, State of São Paulo, Brazil - Atta sexdens ASBM1 | ecosystem: Host-associated > Fungi > Mycelium > Unclassified ...
GGGAAAAAGTTCGTGGCGTTTTTTTAATGCCATCTAACGAGAAAAACGCCACGAACTTTTTCCCATACCTAATATATATATATATATATATATATATATATATATAATAATAATAATAATAATAATAATTATGACTAAAAAGTTTTCTACAATAAGTCATTACCTAAGCTGTAAATTTTAAATCTTAAGAAATTGATCAATTACAGCTGTCGAATGTTCAATGGAACAATAAACAGTCTATAAATTCTGTTTCGACATGCTCTTTGATATACGATACGGCTGATTGATTATTCAATTGTGCAGCTTTTTTAGAATAGACCTTCGTTCAAGAATCTTAGCCGAGCAGACGAGAACCAGATCTTCATAGACGGGGACGGCCAGCTATATTTTGCCACATTTACCGCGCTCACTTTCACATTTGTATATTCTTCTCTGACATATAACAAAACAATTCTCAAGCCAACTCTATACTCATTTTATCATCCAACATTTCATCTTCAGGAAATGCTCAGGAAATGAAAAACGACTATAATTGGTCAATTCTTGTAGCTTAAAAAATTTAAAACTTAGATAAAGGCTTATTTTTGAAAGCCTCTAATTCTTGCGATTAAAATCTAATAAAATTAAATATCTTAGGATTTAATGAATGTATGTTTTTAGAACAATAATACTACTGACGTATATATTTGACTTGTGTATATTTTTAGAACAATAATACTACTGACAACATGTTCTCAAATAATGGTCAATATTCCGTTTCCGTTTTTAATATATCGCAAGGACCATGGACTCCACGTTATTTGGTTCGAATTGTTCAAACTCTTTCCAGTAAGCATTAAGAGAGAAGGATCCTAAATTTCGTAATGATAATACGAATTACTGTAGAATAAATAAATGATTCTTGAGTTTCTATTTTAAGCATTTCTTTTTATACTTTTTTTACTTAAAGGTATTTATATCCATAGAAATTTTGTGTCTATTTATGAAATTGCAGATCGTTGTTTTAGAATAAAAACTTCATATATGAAAATATCGTCAACTCATGTATATTTAGAGTACTTGTTGCATTAGGTTTTGCTGACGATAATTGTCATGTGGATAATCTGCACTATACTAACAGTAACCGATACGCTACCGTTTGGTCATCCCGCCAGATCGGATAGCAAATTGAAAATTATAAACGACTCACCCTGGTTTCGAGTACCGTATCCTGGACAGTGGGGCGTACCCACCGTAACATTGTCAGGAGTACTTGGTATGCTAGCAGGAGTATTAGCGTGCACTGTTGAGTCCATCAGTTACTATCCGACTACCGCGAAAATGTGTGGTAGGTATATTTATTTTAGAAATGATTTCTTCATAATTTTTCCTTTTAAAGTCATTTCTCATTTATTAGTATTAATAATGAGGTGATGACTCTTTCCAGGAAAAATCTTTTATCATCAATAAAAATGACCTAAAAAAAAATAAGATTTGTTAAGAACAAAATTTTTGTTAATAATGAGCTTGTGATTTATCGAGAAACTTTCAGGAGCTCCGCCGCCGCCGATTCATGCAATCAATCGTGGTATCGGTATAGAAGGTCTGGGTACGATACTGGCTGGACTTTGGGGTAGCGGCAATGGCACAAATACATTCGGCGAGAATGTCGGCACGATAGGTAACGATTATACATTTTAACCGCGAGTTTAATGCAGATTTTTGGTGTAACAGCATTATCTGATAGAACGTAATGACAACAATTAGGAGTCACCAAAGTCGGCAGCCGCAGAGTCATACAATGGGCGTGTTTCCTGATGCTCCTGCAGGGTATAATCAGCAAATTTGGTGCGGTATTCATCATAATTCCCGAGCCGATAGTTGGTGGAATATTCTGCATAATGTTTGGAATGATTTGTGCTTTCGGTGAGCATAAAGTTCTACGATACTCAATTGCGAAATACTTTATTTATGAATATTAAATCTCAAAGTAAAAAGGTGCATTCAGATGTCCCATATACTCTTAAACAAGATATATATAATATAAATTTAATATAAATAAAATGTCAATATGAGCTTCCGCAATTGTTGGTGCGAATAATTTATGAAGCAATAAAATATATTATTTACGCATCAAAAATCGAAGATTTATATTGATATTTTACTATATTTGATTTATTCTCACTGCCATAAAATTATTTTTATTTTTATATTTTTATATTAATTAAACGAGATATGTAAGACTTATATTAGAAAGATTTCATGAAAAGATAGCAAATTTATTCGTAATACTTATAATTTAGATGTATAAGTAATTAGGAAACTGTTTTTAATTTAAAAATTACTGTTTTCTTTCTTTTCTTTATTATTTATTTCATCTCTTAGCAAATGAGAATGGATTAAAATGGATTGAAATTTTTTTCTATCTAAATGCGTATTTTAAATAGCGAATACTTTTTTTGGGTTCAATTGGATTCAATTAGATTCAATTGGATGTAATTGAATTGAAAAACTGCACTTTCTATTCAAAATTTTGAATTGAACAGTATTCACAATGCACAGAAAAAGCTAATATTATTTTTAGATTGAAAGGAATAGAGATATGCTCCATGCAATTCCTATAAATGAATAAAAATGCATTCAGGATTGAAAAACATTCATTTTAACATTCGTGAATCAATATTTCTAAAAATCTGAATCTATTTCAATCCATTCTCATTTGCTGGGCTTATATACATATATGGTATTTTCTTCTTTATTATTTTTATTTTATTTTTAATCCGCAGTTCTTTTTTTCAGGTCTGTCGGCATTACAATACATTAATCTCAATTCCTCAAGAAATTTATTCATTTTAGGCTTGTCCATGTTTTTCCCTTTGGTGAGTACGTACACTCTCCAGGATACAAATGTGTACTCAATTAATTTTTGCTATTTACATTCCTAGCAGAATTTATTGGCGAAACGTTGGTTAAATATTAGCATACATTGAGGATATATTGGGCAACCCAGCAAACAAAAATAGATTAAAATAGATTGAAATTTTTTTCTATCCGAATGCATATTTTAAATAGCGAATACTTTTTTTTGGATTTAATTGGATTCAATTGGATTCAATTGGATTCAATTGGATTCAATTGGATGCAATTGGATTGGAAAACTGCATTTCCTATTCAAAATTTTGAATTGAACAGTATTCACAATTGTATGTTTTTGCACAGAAAAAGCTAATATTATTTTTAGATTTTGAAAGACATAGAGATATGCTCCATGCAATTCCTATAAATGAATAAAAATGCATTCAAGATTGAAAAGCATTCATTTTAACATTCGTGAATCAATATTTCTGAAAATCTGAATCAATTTCAATTCATTCTCGTTTGCTGGGAAATGTTGCGCCGATGAATTGTGCTGCTAGGGATGCATAAACACATTTTCATATAAATTACATATCTATATATACATATAGATACATATATATTTATATGCAAGAGTGAATGCACGCATGTAATTTTATGATCTATTTCAGGTCTTGTCAAAGTGGCTGATTAAATATCCAGACTCAATACAAACAGGAAATGCCGTGGTGGACAGCGTATTCACCGTATTATTCAGCACCACTATTTTAGTAGGTGGTGCGTTAGGCTGTTTATTGGATAACATTATCCCAGGTACTATTGATAAAGATTAATAATAATGGGATATGTACTTATTGATTTATTTATATTTAAATTTATAAGGTAATGCAAAAGATCGCGGCTTGGAGGCTTGGGCAAAAGAAATGGAATTGACTGATGACGCGACTGACGAAGCATCTGATGCTGAGTACGTCCAGAATACTTTCGATTTTCCGTTTGGAATGAGTCTGCTGAGAAGGTGTTATTAATACACATTAGATTTTATCTATATATAATATGTACAACGTGCAGTTAATATTTAAATTAATATTTTTTAGATGGAAATGGACATCATATGTACCGTTTTTACCTACTTACCATAAATGATAAGTGCATTAAAATTGAATGATACAACTACTTCATGTGCACTTGGTCTGTCGTAAGATACCTTTAAATCGAAAAATGTGATATGTAAAAATCAACAAATGTGATATCACAATGTTATACAAAATTTTATAACACATAATTACCGTTCCTAATCTTAATTTCAGTCATATTTGCTTTGTCAAATAATTATGAATATCAATTTCATGCATGAAGGTATTCTCTATCTCTCTTTCAAGAAAGATAAAAATTTATGAAAAAGGTAAAATATTATAATTGTAATATAACTATATGTAGTATACAACTATTAATTATATGTCTAGATGTGTATTAATATTACACTTTGTTTTTTAAATCGAGAAATAAATAATGGTTAGAAACTTTAGAAATATTGAAGTACATGTAACAATCATAAATCAATTATTATTTCAATTTACAATAGTTAATTATGCATTTTTGCAATAAGGATTATTTACCTCTTATATCTGTACAAATTATCTACATTAAAGTTTTTATATAAATATTTATTGTTGTTGAATATAATAGACTTATATATTAATTTATAATATCTATATCTATTTCTTTTATTTCAAATTATACAATATATATATATATATAAAACTTATATAATTTTTTAAATTATAAATATATTTAATTTATTATAATGTGTAACATATAAATTATATAAACTTTAAGAAAAAAGAAAGATGAGAAATACAAATAAAAAATTCAGTTGCAAAAAATAAATCTTCCTTTTATAATTGTACGGCATTCTCACGATTCTACCGATCGCGCAATTGTTTTCACAGGTGAGTTCTCGCACTTTTTAGTAGCGCTACTGTAGACTCCTATTCGGACATTCCAGTGCCTATCAGATAAATACGAATTACAGAATTCATAGGTTAGCGTGATTGACCGGTGTGAGTTTTTGAAAAAAGGACATAACGTTTCATACAAATAATATTATTTAATTGCAATTTTTTAATTTTATAATTTATCTAAACTCGAAAACTGTGAACAATGGCTTCGTCCACCGATGTTGCTACAGTACGTATTATTGATTGATACATTGCAAAAAACAAACATCAAACAATACCTAACAATGTATGTAAACGCGGAGTAAAGTGGAGTAACAAGATTTAAATACGAATATTACTCGTCATCGAACGTAATCTTAAGCGCGTATTGATTAACAAACAAGTATTTACAATAACTATTATATGTTTGTTAAAAATTGACAAAAATTTGAAAATTACATTTTTTTATAATGAAAAAAATATAATGGATTATACTTTTACATTTTTATTATAGTTATAATTATAACATATATTAATATTTTAACATATATTTTATACTTTTGGTTAAATTTTTATTGCGTTATGTCCATTAATTTTTAGATCAGAGCTCAGAGATATTTAAATGAACCCTTGGTTGAAAGATGCAGAGATTTATCTATTTTGATAGATGAATCAAGCACTACTGAATTGCAGCTAGTTTTTCCTTTGCTGATAGACTCTTTATTTGGAATAGTAGACAATATTGGATGGGGTTTACACAATATTACCCTTAAGAAAAATCCACATGAATATTCGGCACTGTGTCACTTTCTTAGTCCACAAGGATCAATGTTTTCTTTGTGTTATAAACTGCTTCCAGACTGTTATCTTAAGTATAATTTTCCAGTGTCATATCTTCCGGTACGTTTAAAAATTAAATTTATAGTACATGTAAATATTTTTTTAGAACTATTATAATATATCGTAATGTTTCTTATTCTAGTCGAAAATACGCTCCATGTTGGAGGAAGCCATAATATCACCATTTTATCTGGATAAAATTAGAGATGACCAAGCGACACGTGTTCCTTCAGCTTTATCTATGAGTATCCTTTATTAAATGTTATATAGTTAATATATATGATTATTGCATTATGATTTACGAACATGAATTTTTTCTTAACATAACTACATATCCCTTTGAATACTATATCTTTCATTTTGCGTATCATTTGACCAATCCTTGGTTACAACTTCAACAGCAAGAAAATGTATGGATGAATTGGGAAACGGTTTATGTTCAATTAGCGCACTGTTATCTATACCATTTTCTTCCGAGAGATAATTCTCCGGTTCTACCAGTGATTGGGCCATATGTAAAGAAGACACCGCCAAGAAAATTAACTCAATCACCAGAATTCCGAAGGTGCGGAGATACTTTGTGCTTCTAGAGAGATAAGACGTACATATTCGAATATAGCAAGTACGCTTTATTTATATGTTTTAAATTTCAATCAGAGATTGTCAAAAATTGCAAACTCTGAGACTTCTAAGAGCATCTATATTATCCTCGGGAACAACGAGTCCTGGAACAGGCGTACCGCAACAACAGCAGTGCTTACCGCAAGTCTGGAGAAGCGAGACTGTAGTACAAGTTTTTCTCGATTTTTGGTTAGAATATACGGAGGATACGCAATTGACCTCCCAATTGAGTACATCCTATTTGTCTTCGATACCGCGACGAGTAAGTTTTCTGTGTAATAAATAAATGAAGCATTATATGATATAATAAATGAAGCCTTATGTTACATGACAAAATATGAATAATTTTGCGGAATAAAAATAACTTGCGTCTCTTCAAATGTATTTGATTGTAATTTCTAATTTCAGCATAGTATACATTCTGGAGAACACATACGTCTTGTAAGAGCGTTCATAAAAACATTGCATGAGTTTACGAATAGCGCTACTGGCGACAAGAGCGCAATGGATGAATTGAAAAGGTAGTGAGATATATTTTACAAATTCTATAACACATTACAGTTACACTCAACATTTTTCTTTTGTTTTATTTATATTTGGCAGAATAATTCTTCCCTCGGTTCAAGGAAAAATATATACGTTTTTGAGGAAAGCAATATATCATTGGCCTCTAGACAGCTCGTTTAGGTTGATACTGGAGGCTTGGTTAAGTTTTATTCAACCATGGAGATATGTACCAGGAGTAACATATACCAAAGAAGGGTATACATAATATACTATTGATAATGCCAAAATCTTGTCATAGTTCTTGTTAATATTTTTTCTTTAATATTTTTAGTAAAGCAGAGGAAGAAGAAAGAGGCAAGATTCATGATCCCGGCAGATGGATCTCTTTCGTTGTTAATAATCTGTTAGCATATACGGTTGTGTTTCAGCAATTGCTTCCACGATTTATGAGAACTGATCTAGTAGCGCCTAAGAATGCATTAATGTTATTTAGAGTTACAAAAGTACGTGAATTTCATCAGCTAAATAAATATATTATCTTGTATTAAAAAATGTACTTCTTATCTATGTTTATGTAGGTATTTTCACAACCATACTTAGCAAAAATGATATGTGAAGTAGAGAATTGTGTGGATGATGCAGGCCTTAGCAAAGGTCGAATAACTACGAATCAATGGACATCGATTATTAGACAACAGATTCTTGAACTAGAAGGTCCAACGTATCAATATGTTCCCATGTTTTCGACAGCCATCAACCTGCAGGTATTTTTTACTTTCTGAAGATATCTAAATGTACGTCAAACTAGCTTCATTAATAGGTGATTATATTCCATTTCAGGTCGTATGGTTTTTGAGTAATATTAAACAAGCGCATTTAACATCGACCAGTTTGGTGGAAGCTCTGGAAGATAGAAGAAGAGGAAAGCGCTTTCTGCTTTCTCTGTGGGAATTCTTTAGTTGCGAGGAATACTCTTCGGACGACATCAGCATAGAAGAGCGACGACGCGTTCCTGTATTGTTGGCCACTGCTCAACAGCAACTAATAGATATATTTCAAGTAATTGAATTTCTTTTATATCGATAATTAATTGCGTTTTGTTATTTTGAATAGCATATACAATATGATTGTTGCAGATACAACTCGAAGACATTCCACAAGTTGCTATAGTAGCGGACCAAGAATATCACGACAGTATTCTGTCGACTTCTTTCTGTCATCAATCACAGGTATGGATTATTGAAATAAATTTCTATTAAAATTCTTCGATCGCTTAAAAGACGTGATTTTAGATGGAATCTAGCTTTGATTCGAGTAGACCGGGTACTTTCGTACCGTTGCAAGAGGGTAGACAGACATGTCGATATATCGAATATATGGGCGATCCAGAATTGCAACCGGTGCGAACGAACGAATGCGCTTTTCTCGTTAGAAACTTTTACAAGCTATGCTGTTACTTCAATCTCAAGGTATTGTATGTAATCACATCGCTGTTTTTTAGTTTAATAACTTGCGATTCATTTGCAGTATCGATATGAGATAATCGCACTATACAACAGACGAAGCTTCCTTGGTAGTGTTTGTCGACAATTAATTGCCCCACCTACTACGATTGTAAAATTACCTAAACGAACATCAAACGGATTTAGCAGTGGCTCCGAGGAACGACTGCCACCTCGATTAAGTTTACGACCTTTAGCTAATTACAGCTTTCTCATAAGTATATCATTTGGTGTATTGATCGCATGGCTTATCAAGTACGTAGTTTCCGTAATTTCTAAGATCTGTCGAAAAATTATGTCTCAAAATAAGTCTCAAATTATACACAGAATATTTTTTCTTACAGTTATGGTCCTTTTATGTTCCTGGGATTTTTATTTTTAATGTGGATTATGTATGTAGTCATACGTGCAACGTTGCAACACTATTTTCCATCTATCACAAGTATTTTCAAACAAAACACGATTGCACCTTCCATTAATCGATGATGTTTTCGAATTTTAAGGTAATGGATTAGTTTACTGTTTGTAAGCGATTTTGAAACTTTTTTGAGAATAAAGAATAATAATTTTGGATACCTACGTATTTGTAAGTATATTAAATACGATATAAAAAATATATTTAATAATATTACTGTTTGAAAACTATTATACTAAGTAATTACGCTAAGTGACCGCGTTAAATTTACATTATAATTATTTATAAACGAAGGCCTTTGCGTTTTAAAATGACTCTGCAAATTAATTTAATTGCTGAGTATTTTCTAAATTGTTTATTCATATTTTTTATAATTTTATATAAAAAAATTGCATATTAAATTTTGGTATATAAAATATCAAAATTATTTTTGAATGATTTTAGATTATTCCTATATAAGAAGTTATATATTTCTCATTAATTATTGTACTACAATTATACACAATTAAATATATTAAGTTTAATATATACAGTTAAATTAATAAGATTTCTTTTTTTGTGAAAATTTTTTTGTGAAATCTAATTATAATGTAGGTTAAGCTTAATTGTATCCATCGCGCAATTCGCAATGAACGGTACATGCTATATGATATTTACGATTACTATAACATACAGTAACATTAACAATTATTGATTCATCGTCCCGAATGTAATCGAATAGCAAAAGCGCAAGAACGATCAACGCCGCGATCCACTTTTCTTCTGACGTTAACGCGAAACTTAATCAACGTGATGCACACGGAAAAATGAGCTCGCGCATTCATTAGACAAATTGAATTCGGGCACTGAATCGATCAATGAAGCTTCGAGCGCCCGCAAAAAGAATTAACCCTTATATCAGTATCCGCGGATACTTATTGGCCCTTTAAATAAAAAATTGTTTTAAAGCGAAAATTTAACTAAACGCTTTCAGATTTCTACTCTTTGAATAATTTTATACATGGATTAAGGTATTTGAAGTAAATATTAATAATTCATTTTGTGTAAAATTTGTTTCCAATAATTTTAAATTAATGTATTTATTTCAGATAATCTAATTATAAGAAAAACGTATGTATAATTTATTTTTAAAATATTTTAATCATATAACTTTGTTTTAAGTAATAAATAGTTGTTTTAGAAATTCTTCTAATGACTCGTTTGTTGTTAAACGTAATTAAAGTGAATAAAAAAAATCAGATAATTAAAAGAATTTATATGATTTTCATTTATATGATAAAAAAAGATAGAAAGCATTTCTATAAATTTTTTAAACTTTTTATTTGACACTTTAACTAATATTTTAAGAGTTCTTACAAATACTTTACAATAAAATCCTACAAGAAAGTATAAGACATTTGTATTTAAGACAAATTCTAATAATTCTTGATTTTTTTAATTTACGAAATATAAATACAAATAATAAAAAACTTTTGCGTCTCGCCATCATAATCATAACAAAAAAGAAGAGCAAGCTTTGCATATTCCGTAACTTTTGACCACTATAATTATAACGTTATAGTGTCGTTTTGTGCAGTTTTTTTTTTTATAAAACCTGCACAATGACCATTTTTATAAAACCTGCGCAATACATTGTGTATAACATTACATTACAGTCAGTTAAGAGTTACAGTCTTCTAATTTCCATATTAAATGAATATGTGTATATTCATCGGTCCTGTTCTCTTATTTAGTTTTGCTCGCGTGTAACGATATGTCAAATGCGATCGTGATTATTGTCATTATAAATATTTGTCTTCCGCACGGAGAAGCGTAATTATCTTTTATTTTAATGGGACGAGAGGAAGGCAGAGGTAGCGCGTATGATGTATTAATTTGTAAAGTTTTACGCGTTTTACGTCATGTTCGCGGCTTTTAATAAAAAAATAAAATACTATCGGAGTTGTGAACGCACGGACATTGCGTGTACGTCGGTCGTGAACACGGGCGAGCTTTTAATTGGCTCTCATTAAAAATCGCGCGTCCCTTTCCGCCTGTTTTCATGATCTCATCGCGACTTTTTCTCGTTGTTACCGAGATGAGGAAAAACGCTGATCTTTATTATTTCTGCGATAAGTAAAGCTCGCATTACGCTCCTCGTGTACTCCTTCCCCGCTTCGTTAAGCCTCAAGGCACATCTTTATTATACGAACCGCACATAAATTCGGCGCGCCCATAAATTCAGGATACGCTTGCTTAGCGTGAATTGTTTGGAGTTCGTTTTTTTTTCATCATCAATCTGTCCTTCATTCTAAATCGATGCGATATGACGAAGTGATATAATATCAGACGATATTTAAGTCAGTTGTTCGTGTTGGTCGTCGGGGAATCATCGATCGTGTTTGTGCGCGTGTTTGGGAATAAGGATATTAAATAAAATGGTATATAATCATATAGAACCTCCGAAAATATATATATGTTATCTTGAAGGTCAAGGTCGACATGTGACATCGTGACAAATAATAATCGGAATGTTCTCGAACGAGAAATAACATTTCGACCATTTTCTCTTTTTGACGACAGAGTTATTGGAACCATGTACAATTTTATTAAAATTAACGAGTAATAGGAAATTATTTTATTATATTAATTTACAAGGTAAATCTAAATATGCATTGCTTTTTACAAATGTTTAAATAAGAAAGATATAATTTATATCTTGATATTATATTATATAAATTTTATATTATACAGAATAGAATATATTTTTTAATCCTTTGGAACGAATGTCAAGATTTGTAACACAGTTATTGACGTTGGATCTATAAAATCCATTTAATCCTTCATTATTCATAGGTAGGATTATCAGTCGTAAAGTCTTTTAAGACATGTCTTTAAGACACACTCCTTTTGAGGTTGTAAAACTTCTGGTCATTAATTAAAATTGTATACTTATAAAATTCTATTAATAAAAATTAATTATGTTATATTACTATAAGAAATTTTATTTTATTAAATATAATGCATAAAAAGGTTGTACCTCCTTCTTCTGCTTCTGGATCATTAATCTTTCTTTTTATAAACCTTCTTTTTAGAAACCGACTGACTGTTAATGTAACAACATAATATAGTAGAGAGCGTCTATGGATCGGTCAAAGTTGGAAGTTACGAATAATATAATATTCTAAGTTCATGAATTTAATTAATCTCAAATGATTGTGTGCCGAAACGTTCGGACATTAATAATACAATCAATCTGAGATGCTAATAATCATCTTTCTTTTAAAATTGTATACATGTACTTTTTCCTTGTGATTCAGATAATTATACTTGTGGTGAGTCCTTATAAATTCACTAAATGTATGAATGTTATACATATACCTGTACACAATATATTTAGCGCAAACTCTTCCATAACTACAAAATTTTTTGCATTTATCTTTAAATCTAAAGGATTATAGAATTTTATTAAATTTAAATGTAAATCGTCAAAGAGAGGAATGAAAATTGAGATATAATGTTAGGGTGTCAGAACCACGGAATACTAATTATGTTAAAAAGACGCCGCGAGTAATATAGTGTTAATTTATGCTAATTAAAAAACACTAATTAATTTCAAGAGACCAACATAACTCATATAAAACATAATGAATATTAATTATGTTTTAATAAGAATAATCCAAATTTGCAAATGTAACATAAATAAAAAATTAAGTTTGACATTTTTTGACAAAAATATTTATAATTAAGTAGGTTCACCCCCCGTTCCGGAAGGTTAAATTGATTACGGTGAATTGATTACGTAGCAAATATATTTCATAAACTGCTCTAATATATATTTAATCATTATTGAGAATATAGAATAATTTTTCTATTTATTTTCTCTATTTTATTTATTGTTAATCTTATATTAAAGCAAACACATTAAAATGTCGCACAGAAA
>Ga0157363_1004759_pt1 | contig 12579 bp, 9 predicted proteins | sample AttsexASBM1_FD_111477 | JGI IMG/M metagenome (GOLD analysis project Ga0157363, IMG submission 111477) | Fungus gardens microbial communities from leaf cutter ant in Ribeirão Preto, State of São Paulo, Brazil - Atta sexdens ASBM1 | ecosystem: Host-associated > Fungi > Mycelium > Unclassified ...
TTTCCGGTAACATATCAGTTTATAATTATTTTGTTTATAGAATTAGATTTCTTTAATTTTTTTCCATCATTGTGCCAATATCTATATCCCGTCGATAAAATTTAAAAATTAATTTACTTTAGTAATTCTAGAAGAAAAATTGATAATTAAATTAAATAATTATATTAAATAATAATTAAATAAGTATACAAATAAATATAATTAAATAAGTATACATAAAAAGAGTATGAAAAGTATTGGAAAAATAGTATTAAGAAAGTCTACTGAAAATATCTAATGACATTATTATACATTCCAAAATATCAATAGACTACGACGAATTGTTTTCTAAGCACGTTTACTTACACGCAATAGAACGCTCGTTGTCGCAACAACAATTACTATACTTGTTTAAATTTATTATGCACTTCTACTATCGCGCTTGTCAATGAGCAGCTTTTAATTTTACATACACACGGCTTTAACATAACGACAGAATCTTGTCTTATGATCTCAGCAAGTTTAAGAAAAACAATCAAATAAGACTAATTGTAAGTAGTTTTTCATATAGAAAGCGCTGTTTTTTTTTTAATCAAAATATCAACCAGTTGAAAATAAATAAGATGCAAATCGAAAATGAGATATCGTCCGCAAAGCTGGGACAAGTACGCCACTCATGTCAAATCCGTATAGACAATCGGTTTCCGGGGCGGGCACCGTCGACACTGCATTCGCGAAGATTTATTTCGGACGTAAGCTACGCCGTGCCAAATCAAGCAAACTGTTACCACTCCCGCGCAAATTGATATTTCTGGCAAACACGTTTCGGCCCAGACGGAGGGAGGCCGAGATAGAATAGAACGGAAAAGTTGGCGAAACAGTGACGCGATAAGCGTGGCGAAACGAGTAAGAAGACGTTGCTCGACAAATAGACGATATTCAATAATGTGCGGAAGCAACTAGGAAAGAAAAATGCCTTCTGGGGTTTACGAATCGCAGCTCGATCGCATCGCAACGGGTCTATATGTTTCACGAAATTATTCTAGCGACACGATGAGATCAGCATTTGCGGATTCGATATGAATTCTGTCATAGATCTAATGTGAATGACATGCACTTCGATACACGTGTAATATGTGTAATCTGTTCCGGCGTGCATGTGTAATATATGCAATATGCGTTTACAAAAGGTGGTAGAAGTGTAATTTTTATGTTACGTTGCATAAATCATGCAATTAGAAAATTTGTGTTAGATTTAACACGTTTCTCAAACGGTCCATTTAAATTTTTGTGTTAATTTAACATAAGATGAATAAGTTAGAAGAAAGTAATTATATTACATTGTGTAAAGAATTTATAAAAAAGAAGTGATAATTACACAATTTATAAGCAATCATATTTCTTCATTAGAATTAATTTATAATATGTTAAATTAACACATGTTACATTTATTTTAGAATTTATGTTTAAAAAAATATTATTTTTGTGTAATTTGTTCACTTATATATGAATTGTTTTATTTTAAACACTAAAAAGTAATGAATTTAACACAAAATATTTAAATAATAATTATGTTAAATTAACACATAGATATATTAAAAATTTTAATATATCCGTGCCGATGTTGAAGGAAAATTGAAACACAGAAAATTTTAATTTAATAAGTGTATACTAAAATTTAAATTTTAGTCGGCACGAACTTTCCGGACAACCCAATAGAATTTTAATAAGAACTTGAGTGAAAATCGTTTCTCATACAAATACAAAATGTTTTTTATTGTGTGGATTTTGAATAAAGGATCTCGCACGTTTCTTATGGATTTTGATTCTTGGTCAAATTTCATAATTTGGGAAATTGTAGTTCCAGGTGTCCTGATTAAAAGTGTCAATGAGCGCGATCTCCTAAAATTAACAGTTTTTGAGATATAACTGTCCAAACTTAGTTAATTCTATTATTTCGGATTTTATTATTGGGCTATATAAACATTCTCGATCTCACATGATCCTACAGCGAAAAAAATATCTAGATGAATCTCATTTCGCATGTTATAAGGTTGATCTAGGTATTTTTTTTAAGTCTGTAGAATCATGTGGGATCAAGATTGTTTATATCGTTCAATATCCGAAATAACAATTAACCAAGTTTGAACAGTTATATCTCGAAAACTGTTAATTTTAGGATAAATCGCGCCCATTGACATTTTTAATCAGGACACTTGGAACTATATAATTTCCCAAAATATGAGAAGATTTGACCGAGAATCAAAATCCATAAAAAACGTGTGAAGTCTTTTATATTTGGATATATTTTGGACATTTTTTGCCAAAATTCTCTATTTTAAGATTAGCATTATTATTAACTCTCTAATCCAAGCTTTAATCAGTATATTCCTATGGACTTTCTTCGGCTATGTAAAAAATTGTTTATATAACAAACGTTTTTCACAATCTTGCATAATTTTAAATTATATAATCACATTCCTCGAATTTTGACTTTCAAAAAGATTGTTCAATTACGTTAACTTTAAGCAATGATACACTAATTTAAAGTATACTGAATCCACGACTATCAGTTAAGGAAATTTTGGAGCAAATACTGATTAAGGTACTGATTAAGATTAAATTGACAATATAACTTATGGTACTATTTAACATAACTTCAGTTTATGATTGAGTTTTAAGTTCAATGAACCAAATCGGCATACGAATTATAGAATTGAAAAATGTATTTAAAAATTTATGAATATTATTAAACATCAAGCTCCGCTCCGCAATCGAACATAAAATTCCTTCTTTTATTTTTGATATTCACTTATCGGTTTAATTATTCATTTATTATTGCTTCAACCAAAAATTTAGTTGTATATATTCGTCACATTCGCATTCACAAATGAATACACTAACGCGAATATGTTCCCAATAATGCATACGGTAATTACTTCAGTCGTGAAGAGACTCTGTGAACGTAAAATGACAAACTTCGCAGACGCATTTCATAATCAGTGTTTTCTTGTTCGCACTAAACTTGTCAACGAATGAGAATCGAATTTACCTCGAATTAACTTCAAGCTTGTCGCGAATGAAAAATCGAGAAAGTTTTACGAGTCATATAATTAATGCCTCTTGGTTAGCTTCACGATTCTCAAAACTGTCGAATCTCGCGAAAGTTTAGCGTTTGTCATACATATTTCAGTACGGTAATTAACTGCTCATTAATCATTCGAATCTTTGACCGGCACAATATGGATCTGACAGTTTTTCTTATAATATTCCAATGTCAGTGTATTTTTTAGCATGTCAAAATTGCATATTATCGAACGTCTACAGATCGTTGGTTGAAGCCTAATAATAAAAAAATAAAACGCACTTCGGTACTTCACATTCCCGATTTAGAGAAATTAATTAACAATAATTCCAAATAACAATGTAAAAAAATTTATAGCTACATATTATGGATGTCTGAAAAATTCAATTCAGACTACAATATTTATCAAAATTTCCGTTACATTTCTATAAATGTATGCAAAACTTTTAATAAACCGTTAATAATTGTTCATAATTTTTCTTGCATTTATAATCATTTTAAACCGATATAGTATTTACTAAATGAATATATTTGACAAATATATGAACATGGAAAGAATAATTTTGTTAAAATATTTAAAAATTTAATCAGATACAAATCTAAAAATAATTTTGTTGATCCATCAAAATAATTAAATAGAAATCTCAAGCGTTATGAGTAATGATGTAAAAAGTTTGAATATTTTAATAACTAATTTAGTCCTACATAATTATTTTGATAATCTCTAACAAAATTATTTTCAGATCTGTAATTCTAATTAAATTTTTAGATACTTTACAGCAAAATCATCCTTTTCGTAAAGATTTGGGAAATTCCTATGCAAAACCTCTCGTCATAAAAGAATATATTTGTTGACACATTGATGGATATCCATCTTAGTAACCATCGCGGTGCAGTTCATTTCGTCACATAGCAATTAAACACACACGCATTTTCAATTCATACTAATCACATTAGTTTCACTTCTAATATAGCCCTTTACCTTTAAAAGTTGCAAAGATAAAAGAAAATAATAACATTTTGTTTTCTGTTACATTTCTCTATATTTTAAATACTTCATTTAAAAATCTATATATAAGACATAAAATGTGAGCGACCAATATTGCTGCCTCTTAAACTGCTTCACTCTTTATTGTACTTATACATATATACTTGTATATATACTTTTACATATTAAAAAAGAAGACGAAGTAAGATTCAATTCAGTGATATTTTAACTTATATAATTCTTTGGATATCAGTTGAAGAGTTATATAATCGAATAATATATAATACTCAAACAGAACAACAGATCATGATCAAAGTGACGTTAAAATGTATCATGATTGAAATAATTTTAATAATCATTTTATTAATAATCATTCTAACGTTATTATGACTTGTTGTTTGATTTATATTGAATTTATATTATAAAAATTTATATTATAAAATTTAAATTTATAATTTATATTATAAAAAAAATGTTTGGTTGAAATTGGATGAACCAATAGATTCTGATTATATCAATCAATTCTAGTCAAGATAACCAGATGTCCAATTATGATGACCGGAATTTTGATTGATATGATCAAAATCTGCTGCAGGTTCGTTCATTATCAATCATAAATTTTTCTCAGTGTGGGATATATACGAAATAATATCTTTGCCATTTTCTTACAATTCGATCTGCGTTTTGGCCATTCTATCTGATTTTACATATTCCATCCGATAATTCTCTCGTCTTGAACAAAAAACCACCTCTCCGACAGTGTGCAAGAAATTCGCATTTGCGTCCTTGCTACGGCGACCTGTCGAAATTCAATATTATTTCCGCAATAAAAATTGGTTCCTTCTGTCTGTCATAAACTATATGTCGCGCGAATGACAAGGAAATAACAAAAAGCGGCGTTCATACATACGTACCGTATACTTTCATTCACCCAAGTTAATAACAGCGAAAATTGCGATGGTCGCGGGGTAACGTACAGAAAAGTATGACGAATACGACGCTTGAATCCACGCCGACAAAAAAAGCTCGCGAAAAAAGGCATACGGTATTATACATATTTCGCAATGTTTTTAATATTAAAACGTTAAAATATTAAAACGTTAATAATATTCAAAATATATTTTTAACATTATTAACAAATAATTTAGAAAACACAATGTCGCACAACTCTTTGTATTTTTTTAACATACATGTATATTTACAGTTTTTTTTCTGAAATTATTTCGAAAAATTGCCGAAAAATAAAAGATATTTTATGCAATATCCTCACACGCACTCATTGAAATGAATTACACTAGTAATACACTATGGCGTCTCTAATGTTACCTAAAAAGAAATCGATCCTATATAAGCAGCGAGCGAGGAAAAAGGGCGCGGACATAAATCGCGGTGTGATTTTCGCGTGTCCAGGTCGCGCATTTTTCGGAGCGGCCGTATTAGCGGCGGAGTTAAATTCAATTTGTCCAGAGGCCGTAGGAGAGGGAGGGAAGAAGAGAGAGAGAGAGAGAGAGAGAGAGAGAGAGAAAGCAAAGGTCCACCACGCTCGAGCTGAGTCGTCCTGTCCGTCCATTCGGTTGCGCGTCGTAATAACCGGGTAGCGCAGCGGTGCGAAGCCGCGTTTTCGCCGGCTCGACTCGGCTCGACGTCGCCCGCCGTCGAAAAAATGCTCGGCATCGAGAGTCTCCGCGAATTCCAGTCCGATTCCAGCATACCGGGCGTGACGAGAAAGAATCCGTTGTAATTCCACGGTGTTACCAGGTAACGCGTCGCGACGCGGCGTTGCCCTGAGAGGCGACGGCGGCGACGGCAATGGCAGTGGTGGCGTCTCAACGTCGACGCCGTATTTTAAACCCGCCGCCAGTGCTCGCGACGAATAAATTTCTTTCCATCGATTCGGCCGTACCGACCATTCTCGAGACTGCCCGCGACCGATGTGTCTTCGCTCCCTTCTCCTCTCTCTGTTCTCGGTCTCCTCCCAAAATTCTCGCTCTTGTCCCCGAATTCTCACCGGTTAAGCACGGTTGTGACTTATGGCTGCCTTTTGATTCTCATTTCACATTATTAGCACCAAAACTCATCGACAAACGTCTACATGTTTAACCCGGCGAGTTAAACCGACGAGATATAGAAGAAATTGCATAGTTGCATGTATGATGTTTCGCTGAATACGCAAATCTCGATCTTATCCTCTACAAAAAAATATTGGACTTTATCATGTTTTTCTTGAAGGTTCAAGCTGATACAGTTAATGAATGTAATCTAAGTCTTATATATAAATTTGGAAAAAATGTATCTTATATTACAATTTTACACAAATGGTATTACGCAAAAATAAATTAAATCACGAAATATTTAAAAAAAAAAAGAGAGAGAAAAGAATTATACTACATGCACGGTACGTGGACACAATATGAAATTATATATTTGAACATTGCTTTGGCCAAAAGTACTATTTCGTAAATGAATTTATATTTGTACAATACCGTTTAACAATCGCGTATAATTTCAATACTTGGAAACGTAGAAGATCCTTTTCGCGTGTTTGTAACATGGAAAATAGAATAGAAGTAGATCGGGTTTCAATTCCTAATTTTTTGAAAATTTCACCCGTTTGTCGCGAATCGACCTTTTCGTCGAAATCCGCCTTTTTCATCCTACGCGTCCAATGTCCATTCTTCACTTTTGTGATTTTTCGCGCGTTCCCGTCCCAACTGGCAGCGCGGACTATACGCCGGGGTTGCCGTCGGTTCTTCGCCGGGACTGTACCACCCCACTGTTGTTAGGGGGGTGTGGGGAGACTAGGGGTGGTATATGATCGTGTATATACGCCGCCGCGAAAGTATTGTCGGCGCGCTCCACCTCTCGATTTTCTCGCGAAAATCCTTTTCACAGGCAAGCCCGTGGCCCAGGTGACCGCGTGCTATATCGAAAATTTGCAAAAATTCTCCGCCGTACAACCACCATTTTTGAGAAATTTCGGGCACGCGACTCGCCCGTAGATAGATTCGATAGGATTTCTCTCTGACGCGACGAGCCCGGACAAAACTCTTCCGGCCGATCGGAGTATATACGGCCAGGGGCGGCGGCGCGAGGGACGAACGTAGGGGGGAAGAACGAGGGGATGGGGGGTACAATATGGGTTATCGAGGGGGCCCCACCCCCAGGGGAGAGCAGGGGCCCTCATTTTATTACCCAGGCTCCCATGACGGTTCTCAACCTTGGCCGAACTTGATCTTCTCTCGCACGTCTGATAGCCTTGCACGCTCGCACTCGCGCGGCGTCCAAGTTTTTAGCGTAAACATCCGTGTGAGACCGACCTGTACTTATCCGCGGTCTCGGTTAGGTCGCCAACGGTGCGTACTCCGTACGCTCGCGCCTTTCGACGTGAATGTGCTTGTTGCGGGTACAGTGGTGGAAGAACAACCGCGACGATATTTGCCTCTATTTTTATCCTACGACAAGTACAGTAGCGTGAGCGAGCGAGCGAACGAGCGACCAAGCGAGCGACGTGACGGATGCGCGCGATGGAAAATGTGAAAAGTGTTCGATAACCGTGTAACGGAGGCTTTTGCATTCGATAACGTCATCTCGCGCAACGACGTCACCGCGCCGACACCCGCACGCTACGGACTCGCTCTTTCCCTTGGGCTCTCAAGTTTCCCTCACGGAAAAAACCAATTTTTTCTGTAGAAATCCGTCATTTCTACAAAAGGTTTCGCTGTCTCTTATAATAAGAACGCGTTAATGCATTAATGTCGCTTATCAGTTTCCCACTTATTAATTCATATTTAAATATTCTTGATGTATTATGAAGAATCTTTTAGATTAGATCTTAAATCTTAGATCTTCTTGGAGAAATGTTCGTTTAAGAAAAACATTTTTCGCAACGCAATATTTTCGACAATATTTTTCCCTGTAAATCTCAAGTATAGAGAAAACAGACTACAGAAAGCTAATTACTTTGAGTAAACAATTTTAAATCAATTTTTGAATATTTCTATTTGAAATGTGTTTATAATATAAAATATAATATTCAGGATTTTTTATATTGAAACATTTGTGAGAAAAATGATAATTTTTTGTCGATATTTTTCCCGTAACAAAAGTAAAAATTCGTTAAAAAATTTATAAATAATTTGAAAAGATTTCTTAGAGAAGTTAAATTTGAAAGCATTATTGTTTATGTTGTTTGTTGTGAGCACGTACTATTTCTGTTTCATCTATTTTCTTTATAAATGCATTCTGATCATACGAGTTTTCATTTTCGATCGTAAATACATGAAAATCCAAATTAATTTCCCCGAGTTTCCTCGTTAAAAGTTACTTGTTCAAACATAATTATTTTCACGAGATATTAACGATGTAATTATTTAAAAAATTTAATATAAATCAAGATATACAATTAATTTGACGACCTTAAAAGTTGAGTTATTTAAAATAAAAATAAACTCAAACTGCTAATTTCTGACAAAAAACTTCACTCGGAAAAACTAAAATTCAGATCTGTGTAAATCGTTAACGAGCCACGACGCTACTTTACTGATGCTTCTTATACTGGCTTATCCGTTATCGTAATCGTGAAATTATCACGTTGGCATGACGAAATACATGAAAGTTAAGGAAAAAAGGGCGAAAGGGCGCGTTAGCAAAAGAAATGCGTGCGCGTGTAGAATCGCATAGCGGGTGTGCAGGAAACCGCGCGGCAGAGTAAATGAGGCGCCATCAGTCACAGTCAAAATGCTCCACGTCATAGCTGGGAGTGGATCTCTCTCGCGTACGTCAAAGTCCAGCGATGGAAATTAATGCACTTTCTTTCGCTGAGTAACGAGTGCCGAAACGAGATGCCCACAAGATCACGCGAGAAAAAAAAGTCTCCGTCGTATTTCGCGGCATCTCCGTCCCTTTAATCTCCAATTTGTTGTGCTTACATGTGAAACACGCTAAATAAATTACATTAAACTATGTTAAATGTAGTGATGGACAATTTCCGTTTTATTCATTTATATCATATTTTGTATATTTTTTGTACATTAATAAAATTATACAAGGTTCTACTTGTAAAAACTATCTATAACTTAAACACAATCGTGTGACATTTCACGTTGATACTTCGAGCCATGAGAAAACAATAATCTCGCGAATATCTTTGCATGCAGTATTGATATTCATTATGCGCGATGGTCCTTTAACAGTCTGATTTATTTTCTCTTATCCTTCTTATCTCTCGCATTTTAAGCAGAATTAGCAGCTATAGAAGCTACAGATATTTTAGACTAATTGGACTGATCGAGATCTATTTCTACTGTCGAAATATAATATAAATCGGTCCCTTGTTTCAAAGTAAACTCAAAAAATTAAGTTCCCACAAAATGGATAAAACTATTTTTAACTTGACAGAAAATTTCTGACTAATCAAATAATATCGATAACGTCTTATAACGATGCACAGTTTATAGGTATATATAATTAAAAGACGTATTTTTATAGAATTTACGTATAAAAATATTATTAGGCATCAAGCCTCGATCATATTGATGATAAGATGTAACTTTTGTTTCTCAATCTTTAAAAGAGCTCTTTTGAATTCTGATGATTTTGACAATTATTCTTTTTAAATTACCCTGTTTGAGTCATGACAACTTTTGAATTTTTTATGAAGTTAAGTTAATTAGTTCACTTTTAACAATTGATAAATACTGCTTATTTAACTCGTTTATTCATCGTAATAATTCGAAATCACATTTTCTAAGTATTATTTTTTTAAGTAAACAAGTGAAATCATATTGAAAATACGCTATGTATAAGCCTCGGAAATCACGTCCTTAATTCTGAGAAAAAACTCTAGAGCTTGGAAGTAGAAAGATGTACGTTATTTACGCAAATGTAAGATATTTTTTGCATTCGTATCACGGAACTTGACGTAGATTGTAATCAGTTCGAGATATTGATATGTTGTAACAAATATATTACGGTTAATAGTAAACGAGATTACTTTGATGTAAGATTTACTACGATCGGAAATGTATATAAATATCCTGGATCATTTCATTAATTCAATGCAACGTAAAAAATATCTCTACATTATTACGACCAGGCCGTATATCACCTCGATAAACTGCATAAAGGGTTACATAGAGAAAATACACATAATCCCAAGAAACTCGTTTTCATATCGGTGGTGAACCGGTTAAGAAACTCTTCTTCTTCTTTTTGTACTGTTAATTACCGTTCAGTATACACGAATGCACCGTCTGCCTTTACAGTGTATCGGAACTCGTTTAAACGTTCACATTGTATATAGTGATTCTCATTTTTTGTCTCGTAGCTACAGTCATCGTCTCCGTTTTTTTAGTGCATCTTATACACGCACACTCTCCCCTCCCTCTCTCTCTCTCTCTCTCTCTCTCTCTCTCTCCTTCGTTCCCTCCCCTCTCTCTCTTCTTCTTCTTCTTCTTCTTCCTATTCTTTTACTCGCTATTCTACTCGCTCGTATCATTCCCGCGCGTGAGACGAGATAATACATTCCATCCTTTCTTTATTATCTTCCATCCTCTTTTTTTTTCCTTATAATACTCCCCGTCATTCACTTTTATTTACGTTTATCGCCTCGACTTTACGCAAACCGGCCACCGCAATGCTAAGATCGCTGCTACGAATAAATGTGTATGTACCATTTTCTTACTTCACGCCCCGATTCTCTGGTGAATTGACCGCAGCTAATTGATATTTGAAACCACGTTCAAGAGATCATTTGCCAATCGTTAAACTAATGCCGTAATGAAAGACCGTTTCTATCACACGATGCTAAAAAACATGGAAATCGTTCAATTTGATGTATATAAATATATAAATATATCTGAAAAAAAACGCACACATGTACGAAATCGTTAATCGAAGAACGTAATGGTTATTAATTAACAGCAACGAGTGGCACGAAAGTAGTTTCCGCGTATAGTTCATCGGGAATGGCGGCGCACGTCATGTCGCGCAGAGAAGAAACGACGGTTCTCCGAGAAAGTATCGAAGAGAAAGCACATCAAGTTCCGCTCGGTCCTATTCCGCTCGGTTGCAAGACGCGAGCAGAGAACACGCACGCTTGAAGCCTTTTCTTTCTTTTCAGGTCTGACCATCCTCGCAAGCTTTCCTTCGATCTCGATGTGCCTTCGCGTCCATTAAGGCTCCATCGACTTCATTGTTACACATTCTCGTAATACGTACTTCGAAACTGAGTAGTAGTTTCAACGCAGACGTGACGCTCGTGAACGCGATCACTAGTAGAGAGAAAAGGAAGGAAGAAGAGAATGAAAAATTGCATGGAAAGTACGCATACGAAGAGTCAATCCCATTTAAAGATCGTCAATTTGGCAGCAATTTACATTCTTTCGCATCTGTTTGTATAATAAATTAATTTGTACGATTTTTATGTGAAAGTCTTTCTCATCTGTCATGCTCGAGGATCACGAATTTCACGCTTTTTCTTCGTGTTCTTTTTCGATTTGAATCTCTGCAATTTGTAACCTTCGTAAATCTTTTGTAAGTGCAAATAAATACAACAATTTTAATATCCAATCCAATATAATTCATTCCATACACAGAGATAGTGCTAATGTTTTTTATTACAAAATATTCTTGCGCCATATATTTATCTGCTCAATTTTTCGCAAAATACGTATCAACTTTTTCTGCTATCGGTAACATTAAATGCATAATAGATATATCAAAAACATGAAATTCACAGTGTGAATCGCTATAATACAATATATGCCAACGTTGTATATTTAAAACTCGAAATAATTACTTCGTCCCAATTTCCCGAGCGGCGTATTTTCTCTATTAAGTCATTATGCGCATTCACGGCTCTTTCCCCGTCCATTAAATTTTTTTCTCAGTTCCTAAGATAAAATCGATGTAATATACATGGAGAATATACGCTTTATCATAAAAGTAGTGTTTCCTATTGAACCCGAGCACCATAGTGCATCCAAAGCTTTCTCTAGTAGGTCATTACATTGCTTTGAGGTTTCATTCTCATCCGCTTCCGTTAAGATCCTTCCTCGATTTTATTATTAAATAGATATTTTTATTTTCGAATTATATTTTGGAACTTGGTCCATTGCGATTATTATTAAAAGCTGTATTTTTTTTCTATTTTAATGTTATCCAACCGATAGAAAACACATGATAATCCCTGCCTTTGAAATCCTCATTTATTCGAACTGTACAACGCAACAGACATTTTTCTTATCCCGACACGACTGAAATTTTATTCATAATTAATTCTGCCGCACACGAACTCGCCTCAGCCATCCCACGTTTCACGCAACCACCATACGCGTTAATTCTGGTCCGAGCTGTCGTCAACTACACGCCCACGTTTCGTAGTGATACCATGTTCTATCCGATTGTACTATAAGCTTCTTTCAAGCTTAGATTCTACCGATTCGAAGCAGCGCGTTCGGAAATCGATTTAACCCTAACCGGTACGGACAAACAGAAACAAGGGGAAAGAGGAAGAGAAGCTAGAAAA
>Ga0157363_1004760_pt1 | contig 12578 bp, 7 predicted proteins | sample AttsexASBM1_FD_111477 | JGI IMG/M metagenome (GOLD analysis project Ga0157363, IMG submission 111477) | Fungus gardens microbial communities from leaf cutter ant in Ribeirão Preto, State of São Paulo, Brazil - Atta sexdens ASBM1 | ecosystem: Host-associated > Fungi > Mycelium > Unclassified ...
AGAACCTTGTATTGGGTTAACACAAGAGAACTTGATAGAGAACACTGTATAGGATAGTCTACCTTATATACTAAAATCTCATGGTCCGTGCTAACTACTTCTAGCCTACTCTAAACAGCCATGTGTTTGCTTTAAGGTCAACATATGTTGCACATGTTATATGATGTTATTCTTACAAAACCTTCTACGTTTTTTTATGTCTTATGACTTGTGACCATGTCATCTGATGTGACTGATGTGTGATGATGTGATCTTGTCTCTCTAACCCTAACTCTAGTTCTAAAATAGAATAAAGGAAAATAAATAAAAATAAAAATAAAAATAAAAAGGAAATGAAAATAATTAGAATCCACCACTTTCAGCTTTGACACACTAAGACTAAGAAAGAACTGGAAGATAGGACAATTCAGTTTTTGAAGATAACAGAAAAGTATAATTTCTGCTTCAAATAGTCAAAATGCAACTTCAATATTGAGAAGATACCCATATTGGGAGTAGTAGTTGGAAGAGGAGAAGTACAAATGGAAAACAATAAAGTCAAGGCAGTCAAAGAGTGGAAAACCTCTACCAAAATAAAAGAAGTAGAAAGCTTCTTAGGATTTGCAAACTTCTATTAATGCTTTATCAAGAATTTCAGTCACATAGTGAAATCTCTCAATGAGCTTAAGAGAATGAATGAATGAAAATAGGATAATGAACATCAAAAGGCATTCAAGAAATTAAAAGACAAGATCACAAGTCAACCTATACTTACTCTTCTAAAGAGAGAAGGAAAATTCAGAGTGGAAACCAATACTTCAGAACATACTATTGGGAAAGTTTTATCCCAGGAACAAGAAGGGAAATGGAAACCCATTGTATTTTTATCAAGAACAATGCAGTCAGCCAAAAGGAATTATGAAATATAAAACAAAGAATTACTTGCTATAATAGAAGCTTTAATGAAATAGAGACAATATTTATTAGATACTACTAAGAAATTTGAAGTCTGGACAGATCACAAGAATCTCAAGTATTTCTGAGAACTGCACAAGCTGAATGGATGACAAGCAAGATGGTATTTGAAGTTACAAGACTATAACTTCATTTTATGATATATCTCAGGAAAGATGAATACAAGAGCAGATATTCTATCTAGAAAGAATCAGGTAGACATAAGGGACAACATCAAGATGCTCAAGGATGAGCTATGAACAAAAAGAGTTAAAACAGAAGCAGAAGTAGTGATTTTCAGAAGAGACCAAGTGGTAGAAGGAATCATATTATTAGACAAAATCAAAAGAAACTAGACTAGAGAACAGGAGGTGTAGAAGAAACTAGAGAAAGATGATGGGAAAGCATGAGAAGATAATGGGATAGTATATATGGAAGGAATAATTTATGTCCCAAATAACTGGTAAATATAAGAGTAAATCTTATGAGAAAACCATAAACCAGCAGATATAGGATATCCAGGACAACAAAGAATACTTGAGTTGATCAAGAGGAATTTCTGGTGGCTAGGGATAACAAACAATATTAAGAAATACATTCAAAGATGCACAAAATGTCAACAGAACAAAGTGCAATATATGAAGAAAGTAGGGGAACTTCATCCATTGGAAACATCTAAAGGACTATGGTAGGAGATTAGTATCAACATTATTAGACCACTTCCAAAATCAAATAACAAAGATGCAATAGTGATTATTGTGGATTAATTTACTAAGTTGGTCAGGCTTAATGCAACAACTATAGCAGTATCATCAGAAGACATAACAAAGATCTATAGGAATAAAATATGGAAGATACATGAAGTACCACAGAATGTTCTCAGTAACAGAGGACCTCAATTTGCCTCAAAATTCATAGAAGACTTAGAAAAAGCATTGGGAACAAAACAAACATTATCCATAGCATATCATCCTCAAACTGATGGACAAACAGAAAGAATCAACCAGAATGTCGAAGTATTTTTATGACACTATGTAAACTATCAACAAGACAATTGGACAGAATGGTTGTCAGTAGTAGAATTCCAGTACAACAACAAAAAACATGTAGCTATAGGACACACTCTATTTGAGTTAAACTTTGGAAGATATCCATATAAAGAGGACCTGATAGTGAAGACAGAATTATCAAAGCTAGAAGATTTTCTAGAAGAACTACAAAGAAGCTAGAAAATGGCAAAGAAGTCAATAGAAATGGCAAAAGAAGCTATAAAAAAGTAGTTTGACAAAAAGAAGTGAAAACCACAAGGATTAAAGGAAGGAGACAACATATGGCTGAAAGCCAAGAATATCTATTCAAATTGACCCTCAAAGAAGCTGGACCAGAAAAAATACAAACCTTTTAAAATTACAAAAAATATTAGTCAAGGAGCATTTCAACTGGAGTTACTAGAAGGATGGGCAATTAATTCATAATGTTTTTAACAAAGACCTACTAACATGATGCAGAGAACTACAGTTCAAAGAACAACACATGGATCCAGCACCACCACTAGATATTATTAACAAAGATGAAGAATATGAAGTAGAGGAGATAAGGAATCATAGAAAACAAGAATACAGTATTCAACTCTTAGTTCATTGAAAAGATTATGAGAATGAACATGATTAGTAGATAGCAAAATCAGGGTTACCATATGCCAGAAAGGCAATTGAAAACTATTAGACAAGAATTTCAAGTTGAAACTTATAAAAGAGGAAGGTAAAAATCACAAATTGACATCTCAAAGTTATACCAACATTGAGAATTCCAAGCAAATAGCCTATCAATTCACCACTGCATCCACTTCTCCCAACCCCTATGTTGCTCACAATATCAACAATATGGATCTCATCTTAACTTCAAACAGAGAAAAGAAAAATTAGATAAAGAAATACCATCACATAATTCAAGGATTAGTGAGAATACCAGACATCCAACTGCAGATTCAAAACACAGTCAAGTTAACTAATGGTGTAAATATTGAATTGACAGATATAGAAACCATGCTATTACAATCCAGTGACACACATAAGGAACAAATTAGAGGAGATATATACAGTATATCTCAAGACCTATGAAACATCTTACATGGAGACATGGAGAAACAGGCACACTATATTCAAACACTACTAGTAGATGAATGCAAAGAAAAAGAAGATGAATGAGTTGAGGAACATATAAAAATGATACAAGAGGCATACCAAGATATATACAAAGAAGCTCCACAACCAATGGATATTGACAAAGGGAAACAGAAAGAAAGTGTAGTTCAAGATGAAGAAGTATTTTTATACAAACTATATAATGTATCATCAAAACCTAGCAGACCAAAGACATCTGAACTTATTTTTATACAAGAAGAAGTTGATAACTTAGAGAATGCCTTGAAGATGCTATAGTCACCAATAAAGACTGTTCTATTTTATTCACTACCACATTACAAAGCTTTTCAACAAAATGGAGAACAAGACACTCAACATTGGAAAGAAATTGCAGTGGAATTCATCAAACAAAAACATAATTCCAATACAAGTCAACAGGAATTTCTAATAGAAATGTATTTGGGAGGACCTCCTCATGAATCTTTCTTCATTACATTAACCTTATGAGAAGAAATCATCATTAGACCTATGAAAAGGCTGGTCACATCTTACATGGTTGGAGATTTAGCATTTTTAGTCTAAGTTCATGAGAACATGAATGCTAAAATAGGAGTATTGTTACAATCAATATCTCATGTCTTACAGGTGGTTGCTTCATGGACAATATGTATTGGATTTGTTTCATTTTCATTTCATTTATCTGCTGCACCTTGTTGTTTCCTCATGTATAATCAGTCAGCATCTTATATAGTAGTAGAGGCTTTCTCATTTTCTTCTCATTGTTTCCTCAAGGATGCTATATATATTCCTTATTGTTAATAAGTATAAATACTATCCTGTATTCTTATACTTTACTAATTGACTCAATCCCTACTCTTACTCAAGTCTTTACCTAAGTTGTAATCTGAGCCAAGCTAAGATTATAACATGTGATCTATGCTAGAAGAGTGTGAATGAGTAAGAGTGTGTTATTCATGGGTTGGAACAGATATGACTAGATTGGAATGTAATATTTATAAAAAATACTGACTGGATATAGAATTTGAATAGGAGTAAACTTCACTATAGAAAACTCAGTACTTGTAGAGTTTGAAGAGAGATAACTCTGCTATAGAAGATAATACAAATAAGTTTGCTGTAAATTTTGAGTACTACATTTATGAGAAAATGTACAATTTAGAATAGAGATGAAGTGCAAACTTTTTAGAGAAAGATGCAGCTCAAATATAAGTTAAGTGTTATCTGTATTGGAAATGGACATAACTTGGAGTTTGGACTATAATATCAAAGAAATTTACCCAAGGTTTAGAAAGTCTATAGCTTATATAGAAAGTAGCCTTCTACTTATTACTTGTTACAATTGTTACCTCATATTTAACAGTACACTAAGTAGTTTTATAGGATAAGAGTTTTGTAGAGATTATAAGAGAACTTAATGAGAAGTTCTCAATGTATTGCTACCATATTTGTACAGATAATTCATGGTCTATGCTAACAATAAATAACCCAATTCTAATGTCCATATGTCAGCTATAAGTATACCATGTATACACTATGAGATAAACATGCTATAGACATATATCTTGACATCATTTTTCCAGCCCTTTTTCCTAGATTCTAGGCCTATGATATTATGTCATGTGACACATCATGTGACTGTAGTCACATGCCTCTTCATCATACAAAAGATAAATTAAATTAAAAATATAAGGGTTTGAGTATATCATGACATATGTAGGGTTTGTTTCATTTCTTGACTCATAACTACTGTATCTTGTATATTCCTTATGTTGTATCAGTTAGCATCTCATATAGTAGTAAAGGCTTTTGTATATTCTCCTTATGTGTTTTTCTTATTTTATCTCTCAAGAGCATCTTTTCCTTTGCTCATAGTTGTTAGGTGTATAGATATAAGTGTTACAAACTTCATTCAGCTTGTATCTCCACAACTAGTAGACCGATTTTCACAAACCAAGTTGTACTAGAAAGCCCCAAATAAGGGCTATCTGCACATATGTGGGAGATATAAGAGCAACAACAAATAACTGAGATATAAGACTATCAGCAACTGTAAAAGCTTTGTTTGCTAATATCTCATGAACAGCTAGATGGATTCACATGATTGAACTTGCATTGAAAAGTACTCATCAAACAACTTCTGATGATATATGGTATATCTCATATCAATAAGTATTTATAGAGATACAAGCATATCAATGTAGTGATATAATTAGCTACCTTCTAAAATTAGCCTGACAGCTGCTATGACAGATAACAGCTTCTATCAGATATGAGTTTTGATTATATGATGACAACAGCTTGTGCATGGACCATCACTCTTTTGTATATATACTTCTGTATCTGAGGATTAGACCTCAAACTTAACAACATCATCAATTTACATCAATCTTTATCCTTTATTATCTGTATTGATCTTAATCATTATTGTCATCATTATTGAACTTCTGAATCACTCCTAAACCTCTGAGAGTGTACCCAAGGTTCAGATATCACAAATAAGTGAGTAGTTCATTTTGTGATACAGACCAGCTACTAAACCAGTTATACTAAAAGTGCACAATGTCAAGCTTAGCTTTGATATCTAGCTAGTACTATATATGTACTTCATATTGTACTTCTGATAGAAACCCTGATAGATATTTAGTTTGTAAAAGTAGCAGGCCTCTTGAAGTTTGATGACAAGATTAGAGATTAGTGAAAGTAGATATTTATTCTTAATAGTTATTACATTGAAAGTCTTATAGTCTTATACCAACTGGAGGAAGTTATTATTTTTCTTGATAAAAACGGCTGATGTCGCTATAAGAGACTTGAAAGAGCATATTCATCTAGTATAGATATTTTTGGTGATGAATACATCTAGCTCAAATTGTTCTGCAGGGGACAAGAGATACACTTTAAATATTTTAGGCTTAGTACTAGAGATAAATTCTATATTGTAATTCTACTTACAGTGATCTGGAGATGTATTAAAGTCTTTTTTAGTAAAGACTGATCTAAACTGTTAAACATGTGGAGGAATAATAGAAATATTGCTTTTGACCTGGTCTTAGTAAAAGATCTTAGAAAGATATTGAGAAGGACTAGCTGTTATATGAAGGTTAAGAGCTGAGGTTTTATGATATAACTAGGTTATATAGAAATAATCTAGCTTTTTCTAATACTTATTAAAATTTTGTAAAGTTTGAGTTGTGTTTTTAGTTTCACCTGCTAAAGTAGGAAAAAGGCCAGATCTATATGAATTAAAAGTATGCATTCAGTGTTTCTTAGCCTTTCAGATACTTTAATAATCAGAGCAGTATAAGAGATATTTCATTATGACTACTTTTTTCTGTTAGTTTATCTCAGAGTTATGCTTCTTGAGCTATGTAAAGCCAAGAATGAGATTCTGCTTATTCAGCTAAGATACTACAAGTAAAGCCCACTCTGAATATGACTAATGCTCTGACTTAAGTTCAAATAAAAGAATAAAAGATAACTCTTATATTAAGTAACATAAGAAAACTTGATGAATGTTATGATCGATGTCTTCTGGGGATAATGTGGACATGGGTGAAGGGTATGACAACAACGATCAGCTGCACCAAAGTAGTCTCAGTCAGCGCCTCATGTAGTAGGTGCCATAATCTAGCCTGATCCTCATTGCCTCCTTGCAATATCCTCATGTATTATACCTCATGTATACCTCATAGTTCTTTGGACTAGTAGTATATATAGCATAGATACAATCCTGTATCCTTACGCTTTACCACTTATATAATTTCCCTTACTCTTCCTCAAGTCTTTGCCTTAGTTGCAACCTAAGCTCAAGCTTAAGGTCGTTACAATGAAGTTTCTATTACAAACTAGTCTATCTTATAATCTGTGTCACCACATCTTGATCTAGTCACATCTATCTCAATCCACAAATAATACTCCCTTACTCATTCATATTTTCAGATCTCTTTTGGTATAGTATCAATCACACTCTTTATTCTACCTTAGATATCCTCACTGGACTCTTTGACAACTCTATAGATATTGTGGTAAAAGATGGTCAATAGCTTACTAAGTAATCTATTACTAGTATATGATCTGTACTGACTATAAATAATCCTATCTTAATATTCATGTGTTCATAAGTGCATTATATATATACTATAAGATAAACATATTATAAACATGTACCTTAATATTATTTCTTCTAGTTCTTTTCAAAACATTCTAGACCTATAACATCATGTCATGTGATACATCATGTGCCCCTTTATCATCCAAGAAATAAAATAAAATAAAATAAAATAAAATAAAAAAGAAATTAAATTAAATCAAGAAATTAAATAAAAATCACAATAAAATATAAGGGTCTAAGTATACTATAACAATATATTCCTACCTAATATCTGAGAATCATTTAGAACCAGAGTAACTTATTTACAGTCTCCATTTATAGATAACTACTTTAGGTAGCATACTTAGTATATAAGCTAGTAGTTACACTGTAAACTTTTATTCTGAAAATCAACCAAAACTAGTATTATCTTCTAGTGTTAGCAATAACATATCTCACCATTTTTCAGTGGACTTATATATCAAGCATACTAAGTATTTCTTTCAAAATATGCAATCTGTGTGACTAGTAAAAGTACAGTACATAAGCTAAAGTCAGAGGTTATTCTAACATCTGTATTCTATATATTTAGATAATATATGCTTGTCAACCTGACTTCTGAAATTTCACTAATGGATCTCAGATAATGAGAAGTAAACTATCTATAACATGTATATACATTATAATTAACCTATTTTAAGGTCCATGTACTCTCCATAAGATTAACATACTATAACTATGCTATGTAATATCATCTGTTTCAGAATCTTTTATGATCTTCTCTGTGTTATATGATTGTGTTAATAGAGGTCAAGCAGAAAAGAGATTATCCTAGAGTACAACAAGAACTATGCAATACTAGTTCTTAACTATATATTATAGAATATATAAAACGCCTAAAAGAGTTCTTGTGAATGTAAAAGAATATAGTGTCATATATCAAGTCCATCCATTCTAAAGATATGTTCTCACAGCAATGCTGTTATTTCAATATCTATAACACAAGCTTACCTTCCATAATGGCCATCTTCTTACAACATATCTCCATGGCAGTAATACAACAATCTAGATATCCAGTCTTCTATAACAGGAATACCTCTATTGAACTTGGTCTTCTATGGCAGAGTTCTCCTATCTTACTCCTGTTAGTGTCTCACTACTGAAACCTCTACTCAGAGTGATATACTGAAGTCTCAAGCATCTCTTATATATCTAATATGTATATAAGACTAGTAGTTACACTGTAATTTACTAGTCTGATAATCAATGAAGATATTTGAACTCAATCTCTGATATTCAACAGTGATACACACAATCAGTACTCACTTCTATCTCAGACTTTATTTATTAGAACCTTGTATTGGGTTAACATAAGAAAACTTGATAGAGAACTCTGTACAAGATAGTCTACCTTATATACTAAATCCCCATAGTCTGTGCTAACTACTTCTAACCTATCTTAAACAGCCATGTGTTAGCCTTAAGGTCAACATATGTTGCACATATTGTATGACATTATTCTTCCAGAACCTTCTACCTCCTTCCATGTATCATGTGACTTGTGATCATGTCATCTGATGTAACCAATGTGTAACAGCATGATCTTGTTACTCTAACTCTAACCCTAGTTCTAAAAATAGAAAATGAAAATGAAAATCAAAAGAAAAATAAAAATAGAAAAGAAAAAGAAAATAAATTAAGTCTATTGCTTTTATCTTTGACACAAAGATCTATTCGAATGTTAAGTTATGTATTTTGGATTGTGCAATTTACTAGAAATGTTTCAAAAGATGATGAACAGCATCTTTCAAGAATTATTGTATGAAGGAGTACTAGCCAATTATATGGATAACTTTGGTAATTCCAGCAAAGTCAATGAAGAAACTAGAAGAACAGATAATCTGATTTTTGAGGATAGCAGAAAAACAAAACTTGTATTTTAAATGATCAAAGTGCGATTTCAATATGGAGGAAATTCTGATTCTAGAGATAGTTTTTGGATAAGAGCAAGTTCAAATGGAAAACAACAAAGTCAAGGCTATAAATGAATGGAGTACACCTACCAAGATCAAAGAGATGGAAAGCTTCCTAGGATTCACAAACTTCTATCAGCAATTTATCAAGAATTTCAGTCATACAGCAAGACCTCTTAATGAGCTCAAAGGAAAGAAGAAATGGAATTGAACAAAAGAACATCAAAGAGTGTTTGAAGAGTTTAAAGAAAAGATTACAAGTCAACTAGTACTTTCTCTTCCGAAAAGGGAAAGTAAATTCAGAGTAGAAATGGATGCTTCAGGACATGTAATAGGAGGAGTTTTATTCCAAGAACAAGAGGGAAAATAGAGACCTATAGCATTTTTATCCAGAACAATACAACCAGCAGAAAGAAACTATGAGATTTACAACAAGGAACTATTAACAATAGTGGAAGCTCTAACAAAATATCTGTTGAACACTATAGAAAAGTTCAAAGTCTGGACAGATCATGAAAATCTCAAGTATTTCAGAGAACCTCATAAACTAAATAGATGACAAGTGAGATGATACTTGAAATTACAAGATTATGATTTCTTACTATGACATATACCTGGAAAAATGAATACAAAGGCCAATATTCTATCAATGAAAGATCAGGTGAATACTAAAGACAACAACAAAGGATGATAAAATTGATTAAAAGAAATTATTGGTGGCCAGGGATAAAGGAAAATGTCAAGAAATATGTTTAAGGATGTACAAGATGCCAACAGAACAAAGTATAACACCAGAAAAAAACTGGAGAGCTTTACTCATTGGAAATACCAGGAGGACCATGGCAGGGAATTAGCATCAATATTATTGGACCATCACCACAATCAAAAGGAAAAAATGCTATTGTGGTTATAGTAGATTGATTCATAAAAATGATACAACTCAAGGCAACAATAAAAACAGTATCATCACAGGAAATTGTGAAAATTTACTGAGACAGAATCTGAAAGCTACATGAAATACCAAAGAAGGTTTTGAGTAATAGAGTACTACAATTTGCTTCAAAATTTATGGAAGAATTATCAAAAGCTTTAGGAACAAAGAGAACACTATCTATGGTGTATCATTCTCAAACTGATGGACAGACAGAAAGGATGAATCAGGAAATAGAAGTATTTCTATAGCATTATATCAATTTCCAGCAAGATGATTGGACAGAATGGCTAGCAACAGCAGAGTTCCAATATAATGACAAAAAACATATAGCAACAAGAAGAATACCTTTCAAACTCAATTTTGGAAGACATCCATAGAAAGAAAACCTGACAGTGCAAACAGAATTTCCAAAGTTAGAAAAATTCCTTATTAGATTACAAAGAAGTTTGGAAGAAGTCAAGAAGTCAATGGAAATAGCAAAAGAAGCTATGAAAAGACAGTTTGACAAGAAAAGGTGAAATCTACAAGGACTAAAGGCAGAAGACAATGTGTGGTTGGAAGCTGAAAATATTCATTCAAACAGACCTTCAAAGAAGCTCAACCAAAAAAGATACAGACCTTTTAGGATCCTCAAGGATATTAGACAAGGAGCATCTCAATTAGAGCTTCCAGAAGGATGGATAATTCATGATGTGTTTAATGAAGACCTGCTGACAAGGTGTAGGGAACTCCATTTTCCAGGACAATAAATGGAACTGGCACTACCACCAGATATTATCAATGAGAAAGAAGAGTACAAAGTTGAAGAAATCAGGAAGCACTGGCAACAAGGACAGGGAACTTAATTTTTAGTATATTGAAAGGGTTATGGAGATGAACATGACCAATAGATAGCAGAAATGGGGTTACCTCATGCAAAAGAGGCAATTGAAGATTATTGGACAAGAATTTTAGGTTGAAACCTATAAAAGAGGGGGGTAAAATCCCAAATTGACAATTCCAAGACATTCAAACCAACAAAATTCTAGAAATGGCTCAACAATTTATGACTGCTCCTACATCTCCAAACCCATATATAACCTGCACCCTCAATAACATAAACCTGATCAAGACAATCAATGATAAGAAAAGGGATTGGATGAAGAAATACCATAAAATAATATGAGGAATCGAGAGAATAGTTGATATGCAGATGTAGTTGCAAAATATTATGAAACTGGCAGAAGAAGCCAACACTCAGATTACAGAAATTGAATCCACAATATTATAGGCTAGTGACAATCATCAAACGTAAATAACAGGAGATATATTTAGTATCTCTGAAGACTTATGAAATATTATACAAAGTGATATGGAAAACCAAGTGTATCATATACAGAAGCTATTGGCAGATGAACTGGATAACTGTAAAGAAAAAGTAAATGATTATACAGAAGGTCATATAAAAGAGATTCAAGACACTTATGCATAAGAGAACATAAAGAAAAACAATTACTACAAGACAAAGAAGTCCTTCTGTATAAACCTTATAAAGTTGACTCCTTTAGACCCAAAACTTCAGCATTTACTTTTATTCAAGAAATTGACAATCTGAAAAAATATATGAAATTCATGCAAGCACCCATATAGATAACAATATTCTATCCACTATCTCATTACAAATATTTATAACCACAAGGAGAACAAGATGAACAGTATTGGAAAGAAATTACTGTTGTATTTCTCGAGAAAAAACATAACGCAAATACAATGAGGAAAGGTTTTCCTATTGAGATATATATGGGAGGACCACCTCATGAACCCTACTTTATCACATTAACATTATGGGGACAAATCATTATAGGACCTATGAAAAAATTAGTTGCAACACATGTAGTTAAAAACTTAGCATTGTTGGATTGATTCATGTGAACATGAATGCTAAAAAGAGAGTATTGTTACGATCACCTCCTCATGTCTTCAGCATGATTTCAATGTGTTCAGAGGGTTCAGAGTATGATGTAATGATCAGCTACACTACAGAAGATATTAGTTAGCATCTCATGTAGTAAGTGTTGTTTCCTCATCTTTTTCTCTCTGTTTTCTCATTGTCTATGATATCATTACATATGTTAACCATACATTCAACACATAGTCTGTTGGTATATATAGTTGTAGATATAATACTGTGTTCTTATGCTTTACCAATTAATTAACCCTTCGATTCTTACTCAAGTCTTTGCCTGAGTTGCAACCTGTGTTAGAAATAGACCAGCCACTGAACCAGTTATGCTAAAAGTGCACAATGTCAAGCTTAGCTTTGACATTTGGCTGGTACTATATATATACTTCATACTATACTCCTGACAACCTGAGCTAAGCTATCACAAATAAGATACTCACTGGTTGTGATACTTGAACTTAATGGTGTTTCAGAGGTTCAGTATAAGGATGTGATGATGATAGATGATGGAAAGTATCAATAAGAATAATTGACGTTGTTA
>Ga0157363_1004761_pt1 | contig 12574 bp, 7 predicted proteins | sample AttsexASBM1_FD_111477 | JGI IMG/M metagenome (GOLD analysis project Ga0157363, IMG submission 111477) | Fungus gardens microbial communities from leaf cutter ant in Ribeirão Preto, State of São Paulo, Brazil - Atta sexdens ASBM1 | ecosystem: Host-associated > Fungi > Mycelium > Unclassified ...
AACTAATTTATTTCAATGAGCCACAATGAGAAACTATAATATAAAAACGAACTCTAATAACAATCTAAAATGTATTAAAATTATTAAAAGGTAAAGGTAGGTTGTTGGGAGCAAAAATGATTTATTGTAAAATAATAGAAGGTAGTTCAGAAAGAAAAAAAAAAAGAAAAAACTCTGATATTAATTATAATCCAGACGGACATCAAAATCAAATCTGAATCTTTAATAATTTAATTTATCTTAATAATTTAATTTAATAACAAAGAATGATCAGTGCACATTCTTTGTTATATTAAGATTAAATAATTAAAGATTCAGTTTTGGTTTTGATGTCCGTTTGGACTAATATCAGAGTTTTTTCTCTTCTTTTTTCTTTTTCTTTACGATTAACGTTTTAGGTTTTAGGTTATTAAAAGTTATTCATTTCAATTTAATAATTTTAATACATTTTAGATTGTTATTAGAATTCGTTTTTATCGTAGTTTCCGTTAATAGATGGCTCACAGAAATGAATTAGTTTGTAAAAAAATTTTTTGTAATTATATCATATTCTTATATTATATTATACATATCTCTGAGGATGCCTCAAAAGAGAGTCGAAACATGTAAACGAATTGATTATTATTAAAATTATTTTATTAACTATTATTGGTTTGCACACAAAGTACCGCTTGACTCCTATTGCTCTGTTATATCCAACCATTTAAGACTATCTTATGTACAATCTTAAGATATCATGAACCTTAGAAAACTGTATTATTATTATTTTATTAAGACGATTTTAAAATAAGAATGGATTATTATCTTAAGAATTAAAAAAGAATAAAGAATTAAGCCAAGATTATAAAAAATAATTTACATTAAAATAGGCAAGAATCGCTGAAGAAAATCTTTAGTATATGGTGTACAGTTCGTTGTTTTCAATCTTTTTTTTTCTTTTTGATACATTAAATGTAATTCTATTAATTAATAGTTTTATTCGTATTAATTATCGACCGTTTCTATCAATGTAGGTTAATTTTAATCTCGGTTCAACTTACTCTTCACCTTTTTTTAATTCTTCGAAGAATTAGTTAAACCAAGGTTAAAATTAAACTACATTGATCGGAATGGGGGCATTAATAAAATAGTACTAATTAAATTAATTGGAGATTAATTTGATTGAAGTCGCTTTCAGATTCTTAAATCGCTATACTATATGATTGTATAAACAGATTTTATTTTTTTGCGTGCATGCATCCTCCTTTATCAAACAGTTGAATGAGTGATAATAAAATTGTGTGATTACAACAAGTCTTACTTATAAGCTTTCCTTATGTAATTACAAGTAAACACGTCGCAGTTTTCATTTTTCGATGCTACGTCGACAGCTAGCTTGATCAAGTCCTTTATGGATGTGCTCACCGTATTGATATTGAGTACATTATTTCGTATTCTGCAAGAATGTAAGTTAATCGATCAAATTTATACCGCGAAGTACTTAGATATTGAGAAAACTTGCATACAGATTGATAAGATATCTCCGATTTGTATTCAAGATCTCGACGTCTTTTCCGACATCGGACAAGTAATCTTTCTGAATTTCGCAAGTTAACTTGGCGACACATCTTGGAGAAATCACAAGTCTGCTGCTTGAACCATCTTTTTGTATCTGTCCATAAAAAGCAACACTTCCTCGGTACAAATTTTTCTTAGAATTAATTCTTACAATTTTTCAGAATTTCTAAATAAATTTTAAAATTTTTCATAATTTCTATAAATAATTTTATAACTTTTTAGAAAATTTCTCACATTTTTTTTTACAGATAGAAACCCTTTAGAAATTCTATATCCTTTCTAAGGTTTTTCATTTTATAATTTAAAAAAATTATAAAATCTGAAAAAGTTTAAGATATTTTTTTTAAATCTTCACAAATTTAAAATAATAAAAAATTCTTAATAACATTATTAAGAATCATTTTTATCAAGACTTACCTAGGTTTTATATGAAGAGAGATTACGTACCTTAGCTAAATTTTCCCTCAACATGTACAAAATGTAATCCATTTGGAAGTTGGCTTGCTCTTCCTCCGTGAAAGTCTCTGATCTTTTTCTTCTACCAGACACGAAGCTAATTGGCAGAAGAACAGGGTTTGAAGCTAACGCCGCTGCTGCCCCAATCAATGCAACGCCTGCTAAAGCCTTTAATGCTATTGCCTTAATGAATAAATATAATTCTTTGTTTATTTATTCGATCGTTTCCATTTTTAGGTGAAAAATGTTCTTCTCCTAATATACACCTTTTGTGCTTGAATATTTCCTTGTGGTATGCTTGCATCCGGATAATTCGCATCACTTGGGCCGAATTCGTCACCATCGGCCAATGTTCCCGAAATCCCATAGGTGCTGATCGAACCTCCATGTCCAATTGGTCTACCATAGCCTCCATAACCATTAACGATAAAGCCGTATCCTCCACCGTTTCCCGAGTTGTATCCTCCACCATTTCCCGAGCCATATCCCAAAGTGATGGGTCTATTAGCAGTTTCACTTGCTGGACGTGGTCCATACCTTTTTGTTTTCATAAAAATTGATGCATAAAATGCAATTAACATTGGAAGGTCTTCTTCCTTTTTCACAAATTAAAAAATTTTTTTAAACGTGACCTTTCGTGTACAATTTGTTAATTCAGCAAAGAGACGTCTTTCTGTCCCTGCCTCTCCTTCTTTCTTTCAAGTCTTCTTTGAGTTAATACAGAAGGCGACGAAGATTAGCGGAAAATTTATGATCGCGGGAAGTTGGGTAAATTTACCTGTCTCCCAACTGACTTCCTGCGTAAACTCCGTTTCCGCTTCCTCCACCGGGCTTATCGCTGTTTCCGATGGAACCTGGAAGCCGACCTTGCGTTTGCCATCCGTATCTGAAAGGAAACTTTGCGTTTTCTAAAAATATTTCCATATGTGAAAGATAACTTTTATCATTACCTATCAATGGGTTGACGCTCGCTATATTGGGAGGAATACCGTCCAGTCTCTGAAGGAATCCTGTTGTAATTATAATCCGGTCGTGCCAATCCACTGGAACTGTATTTAGAACTGCAGCAACTGGAACTTGCAAATATATTCCGAATAATCCGAGTTGTTGACGAGCTGTCATTAAACTTTTTTTATTTATCACGTTTTAAGTTTAAGATTAACGTTTAAGATTAATGTTTAAGAACAAAAACTATGATCTAATCGAAAATATACTTATCTATATAAAATATACTTGATTGAAAATATACTTATCTCTTTCGAGACTCGAGTCGCGGTGTAAAACGGTTCTCGGTTTCTTATCCGTTTTTTTTGTTTCTTCGACGTCAATGTTATCCAGAGCAAGCTCCGACAAGTTTTTACCACGAATAGCATTTGCCAAGAATTTGTCTTTAGAATTGGAAAGATTCTTTGAATTTTCGGTCGTCGTCGTATTATCACTTTTCTCCGCTAACGTACAACAAATACCGAAAATGACAGAGAGAATTAGAACGTGCGTCATTGTTGCGAGCATTTCACTTGCTGTCCGAGTTCAGAATGTTCCGGATATCGAATATCAAGTACTATATGCGAGTTCCGATGTTGCAAGAAGTCCGACGAGCTTTCGTTCTAACACAAAAGTGGCTCTCTAATTTCTCAAGTTTCACCTATTTATATAGTGGTCATGCATGGGATGCTGTCGCGTATTCACCCCTCAGGGACGAATCCAAAACTTTCCTACGGTAAAATCTATAAAATATAGCAAAACAAAAGATCCTCTCTTTACGTTTTTCTTCTCTCTTTTTTTAAATATTTTTTAACATTTTTTAATATTTTTTTTTTTTTTTTTTAGTAATGGGTTTTAAATTTTATAGAAGTCTATTACTTTGGCAGGTTTTATTTATATATTGCACACTGAAAAACCCATTTAGTAAAATGAATTGAATTAATTTCTTGTTTGAGTATGGGCAAACAAATTCTTGGTTACAATAAAATAATTTAATTGAAGCAAAGCATTTAGTTATTGTAATATTTTATTTGTTTCCGATAAACAATCTTATCAGATGTCAATGTTTATTAGAAATAAGTAAAATGTTACAATAGCCGAATGTTGATCCAACTAAATTATTTTATTGCATCAATCAAGAATTTATTTACCCATATCCAAACAAGAAATTAATTGATTCAACTAAATGAGATTTCCAGTGTACGTGTTTTATATATTAGGTGTGGGAAAAAGTTCGTGGCGTTTTTCCCGTTAGATGGCATTAAAAAAACGCCACGAACTTTTTCCCAGCTAATATATATATATATATATTTCTTATTTATTTCATGTTTAAGTTAAAAGAAATAACATAATTTTTATAGATAATTACAGTTATTTACAATAAACGGACATTGTGCAATAAATAATAATAATAATAGTAGTAAAGTGATCATTAAAATTCATATTTAATGCGAACTCTATAAAAATAGGTAATAATATAAAAGTGTTTGCGAATAGATTATAATAATTATAAATATTTATTACAGCAATTAGAAACAAAATGAAATAATGAGGTATTTATTCTGACTAACGATTTGATAATTTCTACTTTTATTCTTGCTGCATAACATAAGTGATTGCAGAACATGTAATTTTTACATAAAATAATACCATAATGGCTGCGTCCCTGAAGTCACAAAGTGTGACCAAACGTCAAGTAGAGGACTGCTAGCGAAAATAAAAGTGTCGCGAATGAGTCAACAATTGTCACGCCAACACATTAATTAAGATTTCCCATCGTTATTGTTTTCATCATTTGCTTGCGAAATTCGACAGATTCGTGAGACGGGATTACACCATCTAACTCACGCCTTGAGTTATAACACCTTACGTTTCGTTTTGACCCTTTAAGAAATTCCCATTCAATTCAATCAACTTTCTCTCTTATAATGAATGTCCAATTAATTTTATTTTTGCGGAAATATATTATAAAATTCGAATAATTCTTCTTCCGTTTTTTTTTACTTTCCCTTTATGTTTGCTACGGTTCTTGCCCTTTCCGCATCATGAAAGTCTACTTCTTTTTCAGTGAAAATTTAATATGTAATCTCAATTTCTTTTAATTCAATTTCTTCTGATATACTTTGTGAGAGAGCGAGAGAAAATTGAGACGATCTTTACGACAAGAAATCTGATCCACGAGAAATAAATTTGAGAACAAGTAAATAAAGAACAACTAGATTCGAAATATTTCATCGGATTGACGATTTTCAATTTCCCTTTGTTTCATTCCTTTAACGAATTTTGCCATTGCGAAATGTGAATAGGACAATCTGTTCCGCCGTGGAAGCCGCCAGTGTGACCAATTGACTGAAATTATGCGAATACACCAACAATGTTTTAGTTCTTGTTATACCTTGTACTACGAAATATTTGCAATAGTGAAAAAAAAATCCTCGGTTCAGAATGTCGGAGATGTCCTTGTAAAACGACGATAATAGTGCAGATTATTACATTTGTGTCCTCACCTTTTCAACGTTTATAATTAGCATTATGACGATCGTAGGTAATAGCCAAGTTGATTGCTAATCAATTATCTTTTTATTGGTTGTTTCGTTACTTGTAATTCTGGAAACTGAATAATCCTAAACTTTATAATCCTGAGAAACATTCCAAATTTGAAACTGAAAAAGGGGCGTTTCCTCGACCCTCTACACGCGAGCGTTCGAGCATGATGGAAAAGCGCGTGTACATCGACAATTGTGTCGAGTACGGATATTCGATCAACCGCAGAAAGCGGAACGAGATACGAGCATTAATTTAAGCGGAACCGACGACCCCCGCGAGGGCCGGCAAGTTACGATGAAAGAGAGAACTCGATTCTATTCCGTGGATGCTGGGGACGGGACATTAGGGGCCTAATTTAAAGAAAAGAGAAAGGGGGGGGATGGCCGTCACTCGTTAAGGGGTATTCCCGAGTGGGAACAGGATGGGACACAGAAAGAGAGAGAGGAATGGGCCGGGGTGGCCCGGAGAAGATACGGGAGATCGCGGAACGGAGCGAGAGTAATCAATACGCATTCACACGCGGTGTCTCGTGTTCCCCGGTTTCCATGGGAACTGACGCCCACGCATGCGTCGGTCTAGCAATGCTGCTGTATCAACGAAATCGTCTGGAGGTCCGAATCAGTCTCGCGCCAACCATTCCGTGCATGAGAGACCACTGTTGCCGATCAGCAACGGCAATTGGCAAAATCATGAAAGAAATTGTATCATATCTCTAAAGCTAAAGTATTCATAGTCGATTCTTATATTTGAGATTGTCTTAAGTACAGTCTTAAGATGTCATAAGCCAAGCCATATTAGCATCCTAAGACATTACTTAAGACGATCTTAAAATAAGAATTGACTATGAATATCGGCCTAAGATGATGCGATAGTACCAGCGATCTCAAGATACACTTTTATACATCGCAATCTTGCTCCTAAATTGATTTCAATATCTCTCATAATTTCATTAAATGATGAAGCATTTCGCTGACCAAATATATGTGCTGAAGAAATAGAATGAATGTAGTACAGACCTGTACACAAGCGCCATATATAATACGTTAACAATTACAATAACTTTATATTTATATAATAATAAAACATTAAAGAGAAATAAAATGCAATTTTTTGTATTTCCTCCACGAGATTGATGGACTCTTCCGCTAAACATGGACATAAAAATATGGTCTAGAAAGAGCAAGTATTCAGCTCTTAACTGCTGTGATATCTACAGTTACTTCAGGAACGATCGACGTCTCCGGAGTCTGAAGTACGATCAACCAAACTGTGCGGGATTATTCCCCCGACGACGGTCATCCTGGTCTCTCTATCACCGTCATTCGGGGGTTCAGCCGTAGCGTCCATCCGACGGATGTACGCGTTCAACCAACCTCTCTCCCTCCGTTCCGGCTCGGCCACCCTTTTGACGGTACGTAGAATCGCTGCGACGAAAGGGAAGAGGGTTGCTCGTTGCGGCGCGCCTGCGTCGAGTCCCCAATGACGACTCGGCTAGGTAGGTGCTCGACCCGGACGCAGTTGGGAGAAAACAAGCGGTAGACTGCCGCTGTTCCCGCGTAACATGGGCTTTTTCTCGTCGAGTTTCGGCGAGTGAGAGAGATCGCGCGGCGCGAACGAGAAGATAACAAGCCGAGATTGTAACGCGGTTCTCGATCATGGTCATAGTGCGAAGGTGAAGGTGCGGTGATCGCTCCAGGTGAAACTTGAACGATGATGATGCAAGGCTCGGGCGTAGCGGATATAATAGCGCGAAAAAAAACTGACGTTCGATAATATAGCGCGCGTTAAGTTCGTTGAACCTTTCGTGGATCTGCGGGTGTTGCAGTTGATGCGACTCGAGTGTATTTGAGAACGTGTTGGATCCACGGCCGCCGCTGCGGAGAGTGATGATGCGATTCAACTAATTACGCGCGAATTCCGTATTCTACGTATCGAATTAGCATCGATTCTTCATATAAGCGTTATATTATTATTATTGCACTGTGATAGTCGACAAGAACTGTTGTTCTGTGCCCCTTTAATTTATAGAAATTGTCCTCGATATTTCTGTCCATTTGCGTCTATGTGCGTCTTGCGTGTGTCGTGTTGTTTCTGCAGCTGGATGTGGCGCCGAGAAAAATTACGATAGATGCATGTTTGAAATAAAAGAAAAGAGAGTACATTGGTTTTTATATAGTGCATTGTGTTGAGGTTTTTAAATTGCCGATTGCATGTGGGTCACGAGTTGCATTCGTTCCAGCTAATGAGATAGAAGGTTCGCCGAGCTAAGAGGTAAGCCTGTTAACTGGCGTTATTAATAAAAAAAGTTATTGTTGATGCAAAAGCGATTCGAAGAACACGTTGGGATTGAATTAATATTGGGTTGTCCGGAAAGTTCGTGTCGCAAAAGATTTAAATTTAATAAATGAAATTAAAAATTTAAATCTTCTGCGTTTCAATTTTCCTTCAAAATCGGCACAAATTTTCCGGACAACCCAATATATAAAAAAAAAATTTATCAGCGAATTAATTAATCTTGTTAATATAAAAAAAGTTAAAGTTAATTTTCTGGTTCTTAATTTTGAAATTGATCTAATGAAAAACTATAAAATTATGTAGAATAGTTATATTTGTTAGAATTCGAGGAAACTTGCCACAGTTTAAATGCGCTGAGTCTTTTACTCTGAACGAAGAAAAGACCTTCGAAAAAATTTATTGGTCGAAGGAAATATACTATAATTAATTTTAATTGACATGATTGATAGCGTCATTCGTAATTTGTTTTAAATAATTATTTCCTTTGATGTAAAATATGTATTTTTTTTAACGTTGATTCGACTATTGATTACATAAAATAAATCCTAGCAGTAAAGAATTTTAATAAAGGAAAAACCATCGATAGATGGTTACAAATTTTTGTCAAAGGGATAAAAGTCACGTGGCTATAATAGGTGTCTACAATTTATCGTATCCTTAACCTCGTAGAAAATCAATGTTCTTCACATATCTCTGCAAACTGTATGTTCCAAATTATGATGTGACACAATTTAATCATCTTCATTTACAATAATAATAAATGAAATAAATAAGGAATTTTCAGAACAACACAAAGTCTAAAATCGTTTTTAAGATGTCTTATTATGTCCCAATTTTGAATTTTATGTTGTCCAAGTTCATAATCTCTCCTTCCTTAAAGAGAGAAACATAATGCTTTGTTTTGACAAAAAAGTTTTGTCATTAGTAGATATAAATAATAAATAGAAAATATGACAAATATATATTTATATTTCATTTTCATATTAATGTTTACTTCGATATCATTCCATAAGAGTTAATTTTGCAATAGTCTGTATAGTCCGCGTTTTCGCTACTTGAAATTTAAATAAAGCACTAACTATAGATGAGCGTCCCTTAAGATATGCAGGATTAAAAGGTGTTCTTTCCGGCACAAAGGGATCGGTAATGAGTACTACCACAGTGTTTGCACAAGAATCGCGCTTCTTTTGCCCATGATCCTTCGAGGGTTGCTTGTAATGCAGGGGCGTTCGCCTTGCCAAATTGTTTAAAGGAAAACGCGTTTAATGTAAATGTAAATGTAAAATTTCTAAAATAAATTCGATAGAGAAATACTGGTAATGGAGTACAATTTATATTACAATTTTAGGAGACACAAATTTGAATAATTGACAAAGATAAATTAAATCTTATTTTTTATGCATGATTAGTCATATAATTTCTCTCCTTGAATTCTTCTATTTTATCTTGCGAAGTATTATAAAAAAATAATACTTTTTATGTGTTAATCTACAATTTATATAATGCAATACCTAATATATTTGATATCAATATATATACAAATTTTTTTATAATTATCAGCTCTGCATTTGTTAAATTTAAATTGTTTAAGTACTATAGACGAATATTCTATATTTTCTGATCAAGCGACACGGTAGTGGCGCGACGCCAAGTATATAAATACAATACATATATATAACAGGCTTGACCGCTTGACGTGTAAACGTCATTATGTATATATTTATGTCGTTACTAAATTCGCGACGCTAACTTCTTTATCTGGAGTTTTGACATTAACAAACTTTAGATTAAAATTAACTCACAGAAACTAAAGCCGCAATAAAAATCTAAAAACATTTTTATTATATAATGTCATCGGTATCTTTCGATTGCGACCAGTCCGAGTAAAATTGATGCAGCCGATACCGAGATCTGGAGATTGTTTCTTAAAAAGAGACTATTTCAGCTTTTCAAATTTTTTCAGTCGTACGTGTGATACATACACGCCAAGTTTTTCCTTTACTATAATCTAGTTGACAGTTTTAATTACTTCTAATATCTTTAATATTTCTATCTTATTTGTCTTGTGTGAAATACTTGGCTAATTACATTTATTTCATATCTGTTTTTGATTAAGAAGAATGTATTCAACACCTTTTTTATGCATTTAGAGTAAATTTTTTTCTTTTTTTAAAAAGATTTTTATTTCTCGAATAAAAAGATATGATATCGACCTTCTGCCAACTTCGTCTCCAAGACATCCGATGTGTAAAGGCTCGACTAGATTTTGATCCCCAACTCTCCCCCGTACTAAGTCCTTAACTTAAATCTCACGAGGATACGCTATAGGAAAGGGAATAAATCGCGCGTCTTCCATGCTGCTGTTATCCGCGTGATTCTCGAATCCGAATTGTTCTTTTTGCAGTTGTGGTATTGTTCCTCATCAAGGATTATAGGGTATTCTCGATTGTATGATAGTGGCGTGGCACATCTCTTGTGACAAAGAGACGCATTCCTTCCGTGACAATTCCGTCATGTACTTCCAGATATATTTATTATATTTTCAAGAATACTTTCTCAAATATTGTAGATGGTCGATACTATTATATAAATTCGCAGGGCACTTGGACTTCTATTGATATTGAAACTGTCTAATATAATTATTTACAAATTTTTAATTTATCGTATCTCTACTAACATCACTCATATGAGATATTAAGGCTCGATTCACCGTTGTAAAAATTAGAAAAAGATAAATAATAAGTTAAATCGAGATTAAAATTAATCTTATATTGGTAAAATTGAGCTTTAATATAATTTAATATGCGATGAAGGTCAGATAACCGCATTTAGAAACAATTCTGGAGTTGATTAAAAACCGTTGCCTTTGTGCCATTTTTTTCTTCGTTCATATTTAATTTTTAATCTAAAAATTAACTCAGTTCATTTTATGTAAATATTGAAGATAAATTTTTTAAAACAATTAATTTGTGAACACAATCATTTCTATTCTATAAAAGATATTTTTACTCTTTAAATATTTTAAAATGAAATCTCACTTCAAAAGAATGTAAATACTGCCACTGAAAAAGAGTGAAAATATCTGCATTCTTGAAAAAGAATGGCAGATTTTCACTCTTTTAGAGTGACGTTCACTACAAAGATATAAAATTTCATTTCTTTTTTGGAAAGAATCTCATTTCAAAAAAATGAAATGTCATTTTAAAATCTACCACTCTTATTCAAAAGTACAAATGTTTGAGTACAAAATTGATGAGCATTCGAAACTGAGATTTTTGACATTCAAACATCCCGGATGAATTTTTCCGAGGGGAAAAGATCTTCGAGCATTTTGCGTATCGTAAATCTCAAAAAAGCTGAGCCCGTGAAATCGTTGAAAAATTGCTATGGTGCGCGTTTAATCCCGGCTTTTGGGTCGAACGTTTGTACTGAGAGGGTGCAAAGGCCAATACGGCTCTGAAATCTGCGGATGGGACATTATCGCTCGGCATTCTCTCTCTCGGAAGCCGATGGAATCCATCGATATAGTTCAAATATGTGTGTGCAGCTGTTGTAAAATCCTTACCAGTGATCGCGCGTTTCGCGTATACATTCCGTATTTGAGATCTTATGACGGGAAATTATAAAAAAGAAATGACGCATCTCATCGATTTGTTGAGAAATAATAAATTCGAGATAAAAATAAATTCGTACGTTTCAATAAAAATTGAAATAACTTCTTATCTCCGTTTATTACGCTTTGAAGAAAAAACCACTTTTAACAATAACGCCTAGTTCAGAATCTTGCTTTGATAGACAGTAAGCTGTAAAGCTATAAGAAATTGATCAATCATAGTCGATTATTTTTCTCATATTCGACTGCGATTAGTCAATTTTTTAGGACTAAACCTAACAGTTGTAACGATACCAATTAAATTATCTAATATTTGTAAGAATTTGCGTAAATTTATTTTTCTTTATATACGCATGTTAACTTTGATTATTTACAAAAAAGGAAAAATTCGATTTTTTAAAGTAAGCGTAAGATAATAACAACCAAGAGTAAGATAATAACAACAATTTGGGCAATTGAAAAAATTTATTGTAATATATGAGATTTCAAATTTATTCTTTCCCTGTGCATTTTTTTCGAATCTGTAGAATTTTGAATTCTGTAGAAAATGATGGCGAATGTTTTTTCATTTTTCTGTAGAATCGAAGAAAAATGCAAACAAGCGAAAGAAAACAAATATTAAATTCCATTTGACAAGATTTTTTAATTGATCATACTACTGTCATTAACATTATCTTACACTTTATAAAGTATATTAACTCTTGATCCTTTCGCTGGATTCGCTTGAATGATACAATTAATTGCAGAAAGATCGACAATTGTATTGCGGTGTCTATATCTCAAAACGTACTACTTCGCAAAAGACGTATATTTGCGTACGCATGTTCAGGACGCGTGAGGGTGCATTCGTTTACTCGAAACTCGATTTCACAGCTGCCTCGTAATTGAATTTCAAGTGCCGGCGCCGGATATGGGCGTGGGTGGAAACTCATAAGGCCAATGTCGAAGGCCGAGCTCGGCTTCTTCGAGTAATTGGATTTTATAGGTTGGCGCGCGATGGACCGATCGTTAGATATCGAGACACATGCACTTGGGGAAAAAGCACAGCACTTTTATTTAATTGATTATTCATTGAAAAATACAAAGTATGTATATATTATATATATTATGTATATAGAGTAG
>Ga0157363_1004763_pt1 | contig 12571 bp, 8 predicted proteins | sample AttsexASBM1_FD_111477 | JGI IMG/M metagenome (GOLD analysis project Ga0157363, IMG submission 111477) | Fungus gardens microbial communities from leaf cutter ant in Ribeirão Preto, State of São Paulo, Brazil - Atta sexdens ASBM1 | ecosystem: Host-associated > Fungi > Mycelium > Unclassified ...
ATAATTTCCCTTTCAACGAAGAGAGTTCCCTCCTCTCAAAAGGGGTGGGCACTTGGATCCTATCTTGATTACAATTGACAGGTCAGTCACGTAGGAAAAGAGACGATCACCGATTAGGTCAACGAAAGTGCATCGATTTTCACCGATTTCTTGGTTATCCTCCCCTTAGGCGAACTGTATTAGGCGAAGTGGAAAATGTTGAGGGTCGACAAAGTGGGGGGGGGGGGAGAAGGAAGAGAATCATCGGAGGAAAGAGGAACGAAGATTCGAAAACGTGCGAACGACAGGATTCGGAAGAGAACGGCTCTTTCTTCCGGTGCACTTCCTCTTTCTTCACCCGTTCCTCTCTCGAGAATATCCTCGTTTCATTCCTCAAGACATCCCCTCGTCAGTGTGCGGATAGTCCATTCGTACCTAACTGTTTCGCAAGCCCCATTTACGACTGCGTTCGCGAACTGAACTGCTCTTATTTTCCGCTAGTCGCCTGAAAAGAAACGAGGTGGCGACCATGAGGGTAATGATAACGACGACGAGTACGCGAGCTTTTCAACGGCAATTTCAGCCAAAGTTAGAACTACTTCTGCTATCGATCCAAAGCATCGCTTTCCGACAAATCTTCTTCTTCTCTCTATCTCTCTATCTCTCTTTCTCTCGACCTAATAAACATGGTGAGTTAATTATTTAATGAAAAAATTACACGAATCGAAGAGACGAGCGCGAATAAATATTCAACACATCTATTCTATTTATGTAATGATTTAGTAATAAGAGATATTTTACTAATATTTTGCAGTTGAATTACAAAGCTTTATTCCAAAAATGTCGAAATTGGATTTTCTCTTTATAGCGGTATATTTCTTGTTGCGCAGACACATGCAGTTCCAAGCATTTTATAACACCAATAATGGAATGACACGGTAATGGAATGCTTTTATATCGTTATATCGTTATAATGCTACCGAATGCTTTTTACATTTTTGGTAATGAAAAGAATTTTACAATAACATCCCGCACGAGCATCACAATAAAATGTAACTCTAATCCAATTTTCCCCGTGATTATTTTTCTCAACAGCTCAATAACGAATACTATAACTTAATAATGCGATCACGTTTAATATTTCACATTATTATTTCGGTCGGAGTTATCGCCCGTAGTTATCAGAGCCGAATATATTGAACGATCGCTTCTTAACGCTCTGTGTACACGGTTCGATACGCGCCGGCAATGTTGAGCCAGGCGATAGGGAAAAATGAAAATTTCACATAACTCGTTATCGTCAAGCCCGCTATCGTTCACTGCAAACATCATCGTTCTTCTCGTTATCCCCTCGGTAAACAATTTATCCACACTACATAACGTGGCAGCCGTTCCGCGCAGTTCCGCTCGGCCGACCGTGTACCGCTCCGCGTCGCGAATATAATTTGTCGACACGAAAAGAGAAAGGACACCGTCGCCGGAATACCGTTCTGCACAGAGAGACGATCCCAGAGCTTTCTGCGATAAATCAGCCATCGTGGGAGGGAAAAGGATGAAACTCGTAAAATGGATGGACAGATGGATTGCGGCGTAGGAAGAAAAAAGGAAACGAAATATGGCGTTCGGATAATCGCAGTGGTAGAAATGGCGGCAGCACTAAACTTTCTTTAACATCGTTCACAGCTTTTTAATGATAAGGTGGATTTTCATAACGTATCTAAAAAGATGGGATTGAATCAGGCTTCAGTCTTTGTTATCTCATCAATGAAGAAAATGGATAAAAAATAACACTTTTTTTCACTTATAACATTGTAAATAATAATGATAAATATGAAACTTCATCCTCTGTTTATTTATGAAACAGTATTATAAAATTTACTTTAAATAATGCAGTAAAATACAAAATGCTTTGACTGACGAAGCAATGCGCTGCCAATCCCGAACTTACTGTTTGGTTTTTTATTAATTTATGATTTTAAACTAGCCTCATTTAACTTGATAATAAAAAATACTTTTTCTGGTTACGATTAATCACTAAATTAATAATTTTGTATTACTAACTTTAAAAGTTATTCACTATAAAATCATCAGTTTGATGATTAATCATAGATAGAAAAATGTAATTTTTATATCGTTATCAGGTCAAACCACAAATTAACCAATAAATCAAGCCTTAGAAAGATAATAGATGCGTGCACTTCTCCATTATTTTTTACCACCCCTCGCGTGATCCAATAATTTCCTTATTCCACATCATGGAACAAGACTGTCTCCCCTAACTATTGTCGCGTTTGCCTTAATTCCCCGTTTCCTTTGAGCTATGTGCAAAACAACGCACGAGCTATGTGCAAAAGCGCACGAAAAGCAACGGGACCAAAATGAATGCCGGCGAAAACGTTAGCAGCTGGTCCGCGAAGCGCGTGGTAAATCCCTCTGAAATGAATATCCGTCGGCTCGCTCGGGTCACTCTCGCGAGTATGTTTTAATTTGGTCAAAGCCCGCCTTTCATTAATAAACTCGGCCTAGCCCAGTCAGATAATACCGGCGCGAAAGAATGCACGTGATTTATTCAACAATAAATGAGCGTCTGGATTGTTAACCCCGGCAAAATCGCAAAATGCAGTTTTTTTCCATATTTTTTTGATCATATTCAAATTCGCAATTGATGAGACGTAAGAAGCTTTTTTGTGTAACTCAGTTACGTAACTCTTGTCGATCTCTTTTATTCGCGATTTATTGCAAGAAGAATTCTCAATATGCAAAATCATGAATAGAAAGACTGCAACTCTTTTTATACCAATAAAAAAGATACTCTAAAATATAGAAATTTTTATCATAAAAATATGAAATTTATGACATGCAAAATATGTGAAAATTTTCTTGACTATTAGAATATTTTTACCAATGATCTCTAAATAATAACGATATATACACATCAGACGTCTTATCATTAGATAAGATGAATATATACACATGAATTTTACTTATCAGATTTGCTTCGAATAATGCGAAATATCGCAAAGTTCTTATTCGTTATTTCACGTGTCAGCAGTTCTTTTAACATCTACCTGTTTTCTGCAATTTAGATGAATGTTATGCAGCTGCATTTGAAATAAATTTTTATAATTAACGACAAAAAATTAATTAAACTGAAGAATGCATGAACCATGCGTACATGGACGTGTAAAAATTCCTTTTTAATGAAATTTCAACGAAAACCAAAAAATTCTGATTAATCGTTATCATTTAATATAATATCCCTATTTTATACATGTAACTTGAGAAAGAAAAATTGAACACGATTCCTGTTAAAAATTTAGTTGAATTAAACTAAACGGCGTAAAGAGAGAGAGAGAGAGAGAGAGAGAGAGAGAGAGAGAGAGAAGAGAAGGAGAGACAAAGAACAAGAACAAACGAATTCCCCTATAATTCCGACAAAAGAACCGCAAAGTCTTATCAAAGTATTTTCCCTGTGTATACCCGAAATTAATTAAAATCTTTCACCATAGCACGAGAGACGCCATCGCGGCTTCGTAGGAATGACCTCAGGCAAAGTAGCAGGGAACGTCCTACAGAATTTCTCCCCTTGCTGGCGTAAGGCAAGGAAGTCGTAGCGACGGAATGAGGGTGAAGTCCTGAAGGTAGGAATAGGTACAGAACATTTCGTAAACGTCCAACCGTTTGCCCGATGTATTCATCCGTATAATTTGCCTATGCGGCTCTGCAAATTCTTGGTGACTTGCGGTACTATCTAAACGCATGTATGCATCTATCCTCCTTCAACTATTTCTCTCTATCTCTGCCTCGTTCTCTCTTCCTTTCTCTTATATATATATATATATATATATATATATATATACATGTCTGACACGACGAATTTATCTGTCCAAGGCATTTGCTTTTGATGAGCAACGCGATCACAGCTATCTACAAACGGAGGGATGTCGTTGTATTGCGGAAGTAAGAACAGCTGGTTGTATTTTCTCTCTTTCGGCGCTCTTACTCGTACGTACCACTTACATTCGTACATACGCTCGTGTCCGTATATTGTACTCTGTGTTTTTATCGTTCCACTTTTCTTCTTACATGCACTTCAGAAAATCATAGGTACCGCGCGTATGTAGCTCCCTCGAGTCAGATACAAAACCTAGCTGGCTCCGTAGTCGTGGATTGTAATCCGTTTCTTCGTCCAGCAAGTTGTTCTTGTTAGCAATCCACTTGGGGAATCACAGTACGAGTTAGAACAGTTAAAGAAAGGTATCGAGTAAATAATCGGACTCTTTCTATTCATCGAAGGAGCATCGTTCGAGTAATTAGTACCATTTTTTTTCGAAACAAAATGTCTCGAGTATCGATTATAACAAATGGCATTTAGACAAAGAGAATTTGTTCAAAATTGCAGAAATTTTTTAAACTAATTTCAATAAATTTTTTTTTTATTTTTAAACTAACTTCAACAAATTTCTTTTATTCAAACAGATGTTTGTAACCGCTTTTATACCGTTACAATTTGCGTCATATTTTGCGTTGTAATATTAACAAACATAATTTTGGATATTTAAGAATATTTTATATAATAAAATAATTCGCGATATCTCTCTGTCATACTGAGTATGAAATAATCCACACTTAATTGCACAATTCATAATTATATAACTTTCTTACTTCAAAAGTGATACAATTTTAAAAAAATGTGACTTTAATTATTACGATGAATGAGTTAAATAAATATTACTCTATCAATCATCAAAAGTGAACTATTTTATAAAAAATCGTCACAATTAAAAAATTAATTTTTTTATGAAAAGAAAATGACCAAAAAAACATTTAATCATGTTATAAATATATTCTTTTTGCCGATATTTAATTAATCATTAATTTTCTGTCTTTTTTTTTAAGAAACTTAATAACTTTAATTGTATCGCTTTTGAAATAAGAGAGCGATATGTAAAAATATAATAAACAATTAATACTGTATATAAATTTGCAAAATTTAAATTAAATAAGAAATTTAGTAAGAGTATTTCGATTTCTCTGCGTGTTTCACTAACTGTAACGTAACATATGCAAGCTGGTTGATCGAATATTGAACTCTACAACGAAAAGGTCAGCAGAAAAATAGACTGCAATATCCATTTTGTATGCACGTTCGAACACGTCGGCCGAGTCGACCCTTGGTTTGATTTCGTTAATCTGCGTGAAACCGCTCGTTGCAGTTCCGTCAGAACATCGAATTTCATTCCGGATTTCAGATTCGCGTCACGCAGCCGTTACCCCGGAGGAATCAGAGCGACGGAAAATGAAAGCAGAGCCGGGATACGATTTAGACAAAGGCGGGGACGCGAAACAACGATATTCTTTTTTTTGGCTATACACCGAGCCTCCAATTTCGCTCTCTTTCTCCGCGAGTACGGGCGCGTCTCTATCTCGCTATCACGAATTCGTTCGCTATACAGAATAAATATTAACATTGCCGAAGCGCTCGTGCTGGTTGCATCCAAGTTAGAAAGTCCATTCACAGTTTCAAACGACTGTATTTTCTTTAACGACTGTAACGTAGTTATTCAGTGACTGTACGAACGATTTAACTGTTTTTAACTGTTCCCTCTTTTTCTCTCGTGGCATTACCATTTTTACATCCTTTTGTTCTATTTTTCAAACAACAAATTGCGATGCTTAATAATTTAGTGGCGCATTAGCACCAGTGTTGAAGATTGCATTACTGCTGTAAACGCGATGCATCACGGATGCACATAATGTTCCTATATAATAGTTTGTAAAACTGTTTATTTCTGTTGTTTTGTAGAACAAATCTGCAGTGTAAAAAAATTCATTAAATGCAATAATGGCACGCAAATTTTTCAAGAAGACAGCTCGTTATTTCGACGTTTGGCGCATTTCCCGAGACCGCAATGTCGCATTTAGTTTTCAGGCCGCAGGACCGATGTAGTTATTCCCGAGCTGCTTTATAATCGCGCCTAGGCAGCTGACGCCAATTTATTTTACACCCGGTATTTATCGGCTCGAACGTAAATCGCGATCATAGTTTTAACCCGGTAATATAATGGTACCAAAACAACGTATGGGCGAATCGATATTCTTCGTTGAGTGTTCCTCGATACAAAACAAATCATCATTTTTTTGTCATAAAATCTCTAGGAAATCTTGACTTAACATATATCCAAGAAGTTTTTCTCAACGGCAGAATGCTTCAACATCATCAAATGCAAATATAATTGTTATTATAAAATACATGATATTTTATAATAAAATTTACAAATTTACATTTCTTTCGGTTGATGCTTTATTTCCGTAAATTAAGACCAGAGTTGCCACAAAACTGGAATTGTCAAAAAAATTAAAAACGATTTAAAAAATTCAGGAAAGAAAGTCAGGAAATTTTATAAAATAATTCTCTGGAAAATTAAAATTCTTGACTTTAAAGTTTAATATACGTACATCATCCCCATTGGGAATATCAATACTATCAATACTTAATAATTAAAAGTGCAAGCAGTCAACAACATTAATAATAATTTATATTACTATGTTAAATTAATCTCTCAAAATATTTATTCGGTTTCCAAATTAGGACGAAAATACATAAAATATTAAAATATTATTACAAGTCGGGAAAAAGTTATGGAATTTTAGAATAAGGAATTTGTAACAATCTTTGAGGGCTCTTATTCGGTAACTTTTAATGACTAGTAATGATATCGTTACATTTATCGTTGCGCAGGCTTTATGATAAAAAAACTGTGTAACAACAATATAACGATATTGTTACTCTTGAGAGAATTACAGAATAGTGACCTAAGAATCAGTAGATCAAGCTTGACGTGCAAATAATGCTTGTAAATGCTATTCGATTTTATTTTGCACCGATATATAACATATAACATGAGAGAGAGAGAGAGAGAGAGAGAGAGCAGAATAAATATCACATTTAATATCTTATTTTCCGTATAAACATCGCATTGCGCATAATAAAAATTCGTTTCTGCAAGAAATATTGTTGCCTTACTGCACGTAATAGCGAAGGAGAAATGCGAAACTCTAAGGTAAAATTTTGACAATACTTTCACGGAAATCTCTGAACGCAATCTCATTACAATGTCCGTTACCGTGTTCCCGCGGTAGGATCACTATTACGCAGGATGTTATTCTCGGGTTGAAATCCTTCCCGTTGTGCAGGGAGTATTATTTTCAAACGTGTTCCTCCTTTGCGCCATTTACCGCAGCACTCGCGACATTATTTTTTCCGGATTTTACAGTCAAGGCAGATGGTAGGAATTACAAGAGTTGCTTTCTTACTTATTTACAAGAACAACAGCGCATAAATATACGCGTTTTCTTACTTTTCCAAATGCACATCGTGTATATAGAATTACCGAAAGGGTTTCTAGAAGAGACACGACACAGCACATATCATCCAATTAATTTCTTCATTAATTCCTCCATTCTGTTATCACCGTTAAAAATGATAATCATCTAATTATCGATTAATGTATTACATCACTACAATCTCTAAATCATGATATGCATTATATCGTCATTACAGATTCGGGGTTTGCAGTAAACTGAAATCTGTGTGATGGAAATGAAGCCTCTATACTATGCGCTTTCCGATCGCATTGCGTATTAGCCTTTTGTCTCCGTCAATTTAATTACATCGAGAACGTGTGTCTCTATTGCGGCATCAAGCGAATCATTGTGAAATCCTGATAATAATATGGATAAATTTACGACGCATAAATGAAGAGAGACAACAAGAGAAAAATAAATAGATATAAGGCATTTATTAATATTCCAAGACAAAAAAAAAGACGGTAATGCAAAATAATATCTACAAAATAAAAATAAAGAAAACAAAGATTAAGAGTAAAAACAAAAATAAGAAGGATAATGAGTGAATTGTAAACAAAAGAAAAATTAAAAAGTTATTAAATTAAAAATTTAAAAAGAGAGGCAGAGAGATTGAGATTTAAAAATTGAGATGTTAATGTTATTACAGGATATTCCAAACGAAATACTAACGGAAACTCAAGTCCAGGTCCAGATAGACGCACTCTGACCTGTCCTTTCTCTCTTCCTTATTCTATACTCTTTGCAACCCTACCTCTAACCCTACCTCATATTCAGACATAAACGGCCGTACTCGCCTCGCTGCGCGCCATTACGATGTCCCGGGGGCCGAAACTTCGCGAAAAATGCTTGAATTTATGCCCGTCTTCGCTCATCTTCCACCTCACCCTTTCTCTCGCTTTCTATGGACCCTCGCAATCCTCCTCGTCCTGCCGCTCATTCCCCATCTCTCCATCCGTCTCTTTTTCCACTTTCTGTTTGGCCGTTCTACGTGAAACTTAACCCGACCACGGCAACGAAGCTGCTCTTTGCGAGTTCGGAAATTATTTGCCGCCGCCCCATTGTTCCACGTCGCTCTTCCTCTTTCCCTTTCCTCCGCTCTCGAGCTATTTATTATTATCCGTTATCGAGCATCGCGTGCCTCTCCATGATCCTCGCTATCCAGTTAAGTGAGCCTGAACTTTGTCTTCTTTCTTATTCCCTGATGCTACACCTAACGATCCAACTTTTGCAAATTTGTCGACGCTCTCAGATTTCCGAAAAAATTTCAGTACAGAATTTACATTTATTTTTTAACTTAAGAAATGAACGCGCTCGTTGCTGCTGAATGAAGAAAACTTTGGAAAAAAATATTCAGCGTAGTCAAAGACCAATCGATAAAATCGATCAGTTAACTTGCGCTCTTATTCATAAACCTCAAGTTTATCTAAAGAGAACCATGACGGTCTCACGTGATTACGGTATCTCCTCCACTATCTCTTCGTTTTTCCTGTATTCCCCGGGATCTACATTTTAACGTTCGAGGTAGGTTACGGGGGCGAATCTTCTGACGTTATCGTTTATCGAAATCCATAACAAGGCGACGTGACGCGGATATAGAGGCACGCGGACGGACGCGCGTTCTACATCGCAGGAACGCGGACGGTAAATGGAAAATGTCGATGATCGTCTACCGAGAAAGATACCTGTCGGTGTCGTGGCGACTCGGAGAAGAGACGAGGATAGATCGGGGAGCCCGGTTTCAACCCGGCTCATCGCGATCTCGCGGCGTCGTTTAAACGATATCCTGTAATTCGCATATTAATTGCCGCGACATGACAAGCGGGAGAAAGCTTCCGTACGACGCGACGGCTCCCACGGTATCTGAAGCTTTCGTTGATGCAGCGGGATACAGTAAAGTTTCCGCGGGGCGCTGCTTGTACAGACGAATACCACTGTAGCTACCATTGCCGGTTATTACTCATTCGTTAATCCAGGCACGTCCCAAACGATATACTCACCTACCCGTGAATCTACGAACCACGAGAATACGTGTGTCCTATGTGTGTATTCACCTCTCTGTGCCAGGTATGTGTCTAGCCTGATCGACCCCACCAGTAATACGGATGCGCTTTGCTCTATCTAGAGATACATGTTCTACTACATGTATATGTATATATGTATATATGTATGTGTACACCGACGATGTCACCGGTGTGTCATCGATGCGGTTCATGCTGCATCTAGACGTGCTACACGAGAGATTCATCGGTAAGACCGCCGTGCAGACAGGAAGAGGGATCTACGAATTTAACTCGAAAAACGGAAATCAGAATTTTCGTTTTATATTAACATCAAGAATGTCATAATGTTAACTTGAAACGTATAATAATGTAATGTAATGTAATGTCTCGATTTAATATCAAAAGTAAAAATGTTCATGTCAGTCAAATTAATTTTACAAGTCGAAATGTTAATTAATTTTTTCATAATCTTGTTAGCTATCATAATCTGCTATACAGTACGTGAGTCTCATTACTTGAGAATATTACATGCATGTATAGTATTATATGTATTTCAATAATTTTATTTATAACAGCGTGAAATAGAATATAAAAAAGTAAGTATTGATAATATTAATATTCTGAAAAGATACCAAATATTCCAAATATTTTTATTTTATAAAGGCAAAATTCCCTCCCTTCAATTTTCTTTCGAAGAATGAAGACATACATTGCGAAAGACATACATTAGCAACTAATTGAATTTTGAATATTCTTATTACCTCTAATAATATATCAGATCTTTCCAGTTATTTCAAGCAAAGATAGTTATGTGAAAATAGATAAGATGTACAGAAATTGAAATATAGCGCGATGAAGTACAATCCCTAAGAGTAATATTTACCCATTTCCCTCATGCTTCTTGTTTTAGTCTCTTTCGTTTACTTCACCTGTAATGGTCACGTTATCAAGAAAAACACGAATATCTTAAATATATATTATATTTATCTCTATATTATTTATCTCTATATTATATCTCTCTATATTTATATCCCATATTTATATCCCATTTGATAACATCTGATTTGAAAGATTTAAAATTGCTTTCATTAAAGAAGTTTATTTTAAGAAATTATCTTCTACCTTAAAAAAATTTCGTCAATAAAATTCACGGAAAGAAAATATATTTTTGAAGAATTTAAAAAATAGAGAAATCAATAATATTTAACTATTCAACAAAAGTCCTTATTATTCAATTATGCTTATTTAATTTCTATCTTGCGAAATCAACATCCTTAGCAATTTTAACTTCAAATTGATATCCAGTTAAATCCATTAAATTCTAAATACGGATGTATGATAAACCGACAATTTTTATTCACGCATAACGTCGTCTGATAAGTTCTTAATGATGCTTTTTATATGCGAATAATAAATTTTTCAGAATATATACCAGCCATGTGCGTGTGTATATGCATGATGATTCGATCGCAACTTCGTTCTGCGTCGCAGAACGAATCCGCGCTGTTAAATCTCAAAAATCAAAGCGACTAGCGAAGCTCTCGATGGAATTTTTATCGACAAACTTTCTCGCGTAACTCGCTTGGGATCTCATCTCGTACGTATTCGAGAACAAAGTACATCGCTCGACAGGAGAAAGATAAAAAGGGGAGAGAATATGGAGCGATAAGACAGTTGCGAACATCCAGTTCTTCGACGGAAACCACGATGTCTTGCAATAAAGTCGGAAAATATAAACGCAAGTAAAACATAGTCACCATCGCCACATTTGACACAATATCGTGAAGAAAACGAATATGTGTATACACACATATATATATATATATATATATATATATATTCTTAGCCCAATGTTTCGTAATCATTATTAAATGCTGACAAATTGATACAATTATCTACGAAACACGTCACGAGATAAAGTCAAGACGAAATCCTGCAGACTCGGTGAACACGTAACAAAGTCGTCGCGTCAGCCGATTCAGAGTTTCTTTTTCCTCGCTCTCTTTCCCTTTCTCTTCGTCCGTTAATAAGGCCGAAAGCTTTGAAGCGCCTAAATCCGTATCGTTGCGATGCTGGAACAAATGGTCACGATTGGTCAGAAAGGAAAGGTTCTCTACAAGAGAACGGGACGCGTAGCAAAAGAAGGAACATTCTTAAGAAAAATAAAAGAAAACAGACGGGCGAGCAGGCGATTCCGCACAGCGCGGAGGGAAATCTCGTTTTCATTCCTCCACGAGACCCATATCTCGTATGCCTGCGGGTTGTGTGTATTTTGTCTCCTTTTATATCACGGGATACCCGAGGGACCTCGATTCTATATATTTTCTCTTAGCCCTCCGGCTCGAGTGTACCCGTCCCATCTTCGACGTAGGTGGTCGCATTTTTAGCGAGCGAAATGATCGTTGGATTTTTCTTTATTTCCATTCCCATTCCACCGCCACCTTTTTCTCTCCTCATCCTCCTTGTCCTCATTCTCAGGACGAGAATCCTCCTCGTCCTTTTACTCCCGGGCCTTCTCCGCCGGGGGAACTCTTGCTTCGTTTAACCACGACATCACGCTCCATACAACCGCGAATTACGAGCCAAAACAAAATTCGATCCACCCGGCGATACCACAGAATTACAGTGGCTCCCGTATGGATCTTTTTTCATTTTTACCTGTTCGCAAACCGAGTTTCATTTTCTCTTTTTCATATAAATTTTTCACTTTATGTTTGATTGATTTATTTCAGATACTTGTACACGTTTATTGAATTAATTCTAATATTTTATTAAAAAATAATCTAGGTGTATCACATGTACATTTAAAAATTCCAGCAAACGAGAGAGAGAGAGAGAGAGAGAGAGAGAGAGAGAATCCATTTTGTATATTACTACGGATTCTACTCTAGATGCGTCCAACGCGGTTTTCTAATATTTCCTGAAATTCTCGACCCGAGGCATCGCTATCTCTTGCCTCGTATATTTACTATAAATTTGCAGGAGAAACCAAAACTCTCGCACTATGTGCGAACTCATGTGCACGGTGAAAGTATATTTCAGCGACCGGCATATTTGCGTTGTGCCGAAACACTTTTTACGTTTTCCCTACACTCGCCTGTACCATGATTTTTCGATCTTTTCGCTATTTGGTTGTGCAACAAACAGGCGATTTGCTTCCAGACGTGCGGTAATGGTAACCAACATTTTCGCGACGAAAAGAAATGAAAGGCAACAAGACG
>Ga0157363_1004764_pt1 | contig 12570 bp, 7 predicted proteins | sample AttsexASBM1_FD_111477 | JGI IMG/M metagenome (GOLD analysis project Ga0157363, IMG submission 111477) | Fungus gardens microbial communities from leaf cutter ant in Ribeirão Preto, State of São Paulo, Brazil - Atta sexdens ASBM1 | ecosystem: Host-associated > Fungi > Mycelium > Unclassified ...
AAAATCGGCCAAGATTGAGAATTGTCAATTGCAGGCTCTTTTGGACGAGGACGATACCCAATCGCAAAAAATACCATATGATATAGAAAGCATGATGCAATGTAGTCAGAAGGAGTCATACTTTAATCCAATAATGTCACAATTGTATCCTCAACGTTAATAATAATCTTTTATTTATCCACTCAGTAACGAAAAAAGGAAGGTGTCACGTGTAAAGTCAAAATTTAAAAGAAGAATAGTAACATCACATTCTAATACAAACAAATTATAAAGGTGTCAAATATATACTATTATAAAATGAAATGTGTAAACTTATAGATAAAATTAAAAGTTCTGAAATCTTATGGAAAATGTCTAAAACACTCCAAAGCACCTGCTATCTGTGTGACGTTAAAAAATAGATTAAAGGAACTCGAGTGATAATATTGCGGTAATTATTGAACTTAAAAATAAGGAAATTTATATACTAACTACTATATATACTAAATTTATATACTAACACTATATTTATATACTAACAAGTATATACTAACATTTACCCAAAATGAACTCGGTATCTCATAATAGCCTTTCCTCTATATATAAAACATTTCTTCCCCATGCATTTCAAAAGATAGGAATAGAATTAAGGTAAACGACAGCATAAAAAAAATTTTATTATAATATATAATATAAATAATATAAATAATTTTATTAGTACATTTATTACACATGATTGATGGGACAGTTAGGAAAATGTGAAAGTTGTGGAAAAGGATATATGCTGTAGATTTAAATCATAAAAAGAAATGTTACTTGAATGGCGGTGAATTGAAAAGATTGCAAAGGCTATTAGGTATTATATCATTATGCCCTAATATTGTGTGTCTGAACTGTTTCAATTTCGTCACAGCTTTTCTAGGCAAAAATGGGTAAGTGGAATCATCTATTATTCTTACACCATGGGCTAAACTAACAGGCAAAATGAAAAATAACGTGTTCACGAAATTTTTCTTGCGTGTTGTTTCGTTATGTGCTTATTTAGAAAGTATAATAAAATGTTGTAACTTGTCTCGTATTTTGTAAAAAATTGTTCATGCATGAATATGTATAAACGTACATAAACACGCATAAATATTCATAAACATGTATAATTATATATTAAATATGTTCATACATCTTTTTTTCTTTTGTAAAATTACCTTTTAATGTAATAGAAATAATAATATTGACGTAAAAATATTAAAAATAATTAAAAAGATAATTTTTGCACTATATATTTTTTGAACAAATCAAGTTTTTCAGAAAAAAATCAAGTTTAAAGAAATGTAAAAAATTATTTATGTATAATTATATACAAAAATAAATAATGTGAAAATTATTTTTTATGTTTTTACATTACTATTACTTTTATTACATTAAAAAGTAATTTTACAAAAGAAAAAAGAATGTATGAATATGTATGGACATATTTCATATATAATTATACATGTTAATGAATATTAATACGTGTTTATACATATTTATACATACATAAAACATATTTTATCGGGAATGGACGAAGACTCAAGTTATCTTGAAATTTTATATAATATGTAAAAGCATACTTTTCACTATTTTCAACAGCTGTATTCAAATCGTATGTTTTCAGCTCGAGTAACTAGCTTTCATTTTACGTATCTTTTACGATTATTTATTGACTGTAAGGGAGGAAAGGACAGTCTTCGTCTATTTTTACAATATTTTTAAAGTAATTGTTTCATTCAATTTCTCTTTATTTACAAATGGTAAGAAATTTAACGTGTTATTTTTCACTTACGATGTCATAATTCCAATATGGCTGTCACAACTATCTGAGAGCCTTATTAATGATAATGACTCAATTTAAGCCTCCTCAATTAATAAGAAACATTTCGCATATAAATATATAATAAAATTTTTCGCATATATATATAATATATCCAAAAATTTTTAAATTAACTATTTTACATAAATTTGGTTTTAAAATTGCTTATAAATCTGTGAACCTTAGTAAATTTATTAAGATTGGAAAAAATGTTTTAAATAGAGAAGATCATTGCAATGTAATCTACAGAGTTAATTATTTAGAATGTGATGCCTCTTATGTAAGACAGACAAAAGAAAGCTTAAAACACGCATAAATCAGATTTTAAAAAATCGTTGAATTCACTTTTAGTGGTTTCATGTCATCAATTACAATATGAACACAAACTAAATGGGATAAGATTTTAATTTTAGACTTCAAGCTATTGTTTAAGAAAAAAATGATTTCAGAAATGATATACATCAAAAAATAAAAATCAGATTTAAATATTTAAAATGGTATTAAATGATTCCTGACATACCTATTTTACAGCATAATTCTGCCTTCAATTTGTAAGAATTATCACAAGAATAAAATTCCTAAATGCAAAACTTCGGCTTATATTGGATTCGACTTATTTTATGTTTAACGATCAGTACTATAAGTAAAATTTCAGGACGCCTATAGGTTCATCCTTGTCAACTGTAGTTGCCGATTTGTTTATTATGTAGGATCTTGAGATGAAGGTGCTGAGCACTTTCAATTTTGATATCCTATTTTTTCATCGTTATGTTGACAACTTAGTTATGGTCATACCCTCCTCAAAAACCGATGAAGTATTCACTAAATTTAATTCGTTTCATCCGAGAATTCAACTTACAATGAAAATTGGTGGCTAAAAAATTAATTTTTTAGATACAACGTTATCAATAGATTATAATCGATAACGGGATATTAATTTTGACATATATTATAAACAAACGTTCTCTGTATATCTTAATTTTAATTCTCAGCATCTTCTCTCACAAAAAAGAGGCACGATTATTGGTCTAGTTGACAGGTTCTTTTTATTCTCGCATTCAGAATTTTATAAAAAGAACATATAATTATATCTTGAACATATAATTAAAATTTTACTGGATAATGATTATTCTACTGCCCTACTTACGTTACTTTAGAATCAATACTATTTTTAAAGGATAAAACAACTTGTCAATAAAAAACTAATTGCTCAGACGAATGATTCCACAGAAAAAATTAGAAAAAGAAAAATGTTATGATTCATGATTCCATGCATATAGTCGGTTTCGGAAAAATTTAGACATATAATCAACGGTATTATCTCGAAATTGTTTTTTTCAATCTGAGCAAATTGTCTTATTTTATAAACAAAAAATGTAATATATAAAATATTTTGTAATAATTATGACTACTTATATTGCACAAACTGCAGACAGTTAAAGACCAGAATTTCTGAACATAAGAATCACATAAAAAGAAATACTACCATTAACTCTGTCGTAACGAATTACCGGTTTGGATATGATTTTAAGTGGGACGAAATTAAAGTTTTGGACGTAGAGACAAATATAGGAAGCGTTTAATTTCTGCTGAATATTAAACGAAACGGCATCAATTTGAATATGGACATGGAATTGCTTAACCAAGTATACCATTGTTATTTGGATTCGTAATATTGTTTATGTATATGACATTGTACCGAACTCAATCATATGTTAAGATTTTTACGATTAGTTCACATATTAGTAATCCATGCGACGTCGATGCGAAACATGCATCAATGGAAGGAAATCATTTCCAGCAATTTCTGTAATGCAAATATAGATATAAGTATAAAATAAAATATAGATATAAAATAAAATATAGGTAGGGTAACTTCGATATATACGCCGCACCTATCAAAAACTTAATTTATTAAGAAATATTCACTATGTATTATTTAAAGTAAACGAACTACAATATATCAGTAAAAACTTTGTACTATCTACAACTATAAAAAGAATATTAGAAATCCGAAATTTATTTTTCATACAATATTACAAGTGTTATGATGTGAGGTATATATTTCATATAATACGTTTATTGCATTTAGAGCACTGAATTCAATCGCATCTTGTTTTGGGCATATATTCCGCTCATCAAAAATGCCGTATATCCCCAATAAGTGGGATATACAAGACAACAAACTAAACAAAGAATATGAAAGCAAAGCACTTGTTGTATTTTGCTATACAACATGTTTTACTATTCTACTACACGTATGTATCACGAAATAATCACTAAGTCTTTTACACGCTCTACAATAATTATTTTATGTAGATTTTAATTTATGATAGCCTTATTCATTACAAATTGATTGAACTTACAATAATTTCATTAACAGTAAAAAATTGAAATCATAACACAATACTAATATAAAGGAATGTAACAAAGTAGTTGCGGGAAAATTACCCTCACTTCTTCTATTTTTTTTTATTTCTGCGACGTAAATCCCATCGCGGCGTATTTGCCGGAATTACTCTAAACTGAAAGAAAAGATTGGTTGTTATAGTAAATTAGATGGTTAAATATAGCATAACATTTTTAATTGACTACAGCAACCAATTTTTGTGTTAGCCAATCGAAATCCTATATTGATATTGCGGATAAGCTAACACAACCAACGATTGGCTGCAGCAATCAAAAATTGAATGTTGCAATCAATTAGAAATGCTATGCCATATTTTACCATCTAATTTGCTGCAACAATCTTTTCTTTCGATATAAGTATAAAATAAAAAAATAATGTTTATAATTAATAAATATACTTGGAAGTGTTTATAACTTTTTTTATTCTTACAATGAATGCTCTTAAGATTTGGCTAACTGTAACATCCGGCTGTCAAAAACAAACTGACAAACCGGTCGTCAATTTGGAGATATTATAGTTAGAAACCGCACGGCTTATACCGGCACAGCTAATCGAATCACAAGCGAGCACGATCGGTCACCTTACACGGAATCACGTGTCAACCGTGTGAACCGCTATTACCACTCTTGTTATTACAACTCTTTTAAATAAATTGTTTAAGGAAAAAAAATCACATCTATTTCGAAAAATATAATGCTACCAATAAGGAAGAAGGACCTCCTCTCTTTAATCATCAAATAATAATAATTAAGGCAACTGTTTACCACATTATAAAAGCCATGTAATTGCGCCATAAAATACTTCATAAAATACGCGCAGAATTTTCACAAATTAATCATTAAAAATGAGCGAAAAATTTGGCGAGTAATTAGCGAATAAATGAAAATCTGTAGAATATTCTAAAAATCGAAATTACCCCCTTACTGCGAGACGTCACCGCTTTGGAGTATATAAACCGACGTTGCGAGGACCACAACATTCATTTCATTCTGTTCACTTGTTTAGTCTCATTCACTTATTCTTAACTGTCAGCTCATTTTTGTTCATTCGCTCGTTGAATATTAATTAGATTATTTCTCCAGCAACATGATAAGCACGATAGGACACTTGCAAATTTTCAATCCCGGTAAGCGTGCGGCTAAGTCTCGACTTAGAATTATCGCGCCACAGATATGATATTTATAAATTTCTCATTGCTTGTAAATTTCTCTATACTTATAAATTGGTTTATACTTATAAATTTCTCATTATTTGTGGACTTCTCTATACTTGTAATCTCCATCGATTCTGCCCTTGAAGCAGAGGAGTCTTACGTTCTCTCATGTAACAATAAACAATAATGTTATTATCACGTGACAATTTAGTCAATATTTATGTAGAGTCCTATCCTATTGCGAAAAGAACAGTTGTCATGCTGCTGAGTGCGGAATCCTCTCACGAACAGTTCGCGATCCGATGTATTTAAAGAATCTCGCGATATAGAGCGCTCTCCACAGGAGACCCTTCGCCTCCATTTTTTCCGCCTTGATGCACCTTCACAGCTTCAGGGCTGTTCTAGGATCCTTAATTACCACGTCTGGGCGCTTGCCTTCGAGCGTCTGGCTCTCCTTCAGCCTTGGTGCGACCTCACTCAGGATTGTTCCAGGACACCTCGTTTATTCAGGGATGGACGCTTTAGACTACTCATCTCCTGTTACGACCACCCCCATGCCTTCACGAGTAGGGACGCTATCCTCTACCAACAATGGAGAAGCCATCTTCTCTCATCTCCTCACCCATTTGTAGAACTCTCTTAAAATATCTTTAACATCAACTCTCTCTCTCTATTTCTCAACTCTTTGCATAAACTTAGATCAAGACGCGAAGGGTGGAGGCGTCAGTTAATGCGACTGGCAAAAACTCTTTACCAGCACGAAGACTTCGACCTATGGGTGTTCGAAATTACGGTTCCCCCGAGCCACCGTCCCACGCACCAGCCGCCTCGCTCCGACGCGATCCTCTAATATATCGATCGCAATATCGAATCGCCACTCCTGGGTGGTTACCGCGGGACGTCTTCTGGCTTCCTCCCCCGGACACATCCAAAGTTCCTCTGAAGATCCCGATTAGGCCGATTAAAGTTATCGGGAAGCCCCACCTTGTCAATATAAAGGATGTAAATACTAAAATTAAAATTATAAGATGAATTAACCATCATCTAATTTTTCCCCCCATTATTCCTTTACCAATTCTCCCGAAAAGAGCTCTAAAGGATGACAACGCTCTAATAAGGGCGACCCGTTCACGATCATACTATATGACTTTTATATAGGGTGCCTCTGATAGACCTCTTAAGAGAATCAGTCCTGAATCCCTCTTGGCACCCCCCCCTCTCCACAGCCACTGCAATCGCACAGTGGAACCGAGGCTCCACCCGCGCATCCCCTCCTCTTCGCGGGTCACCGCGATCTTCAGTCGTCGTCCGCCAATTAGAGCAGGATGTGACAGATGAAAATTGGTGATAGGATGGACAGTGATAGGATGTCACTGTATCATTCACAGTAAAACATTCTACCTAGAGAAAAGGTCAGCTTAGAATCAGAAAGAGCATATGTTTAGAGTCACTTAATCAATTGTTAGAACAGTAAAATAAAACATTTTACTATTTTTTCTCTCTCTTCTAAACATCCTTTAACTCAGTCAAATATTCGGCAACGCACAGTATGTGCAGAACTGTGTATCCGCTATCAACTATAGTACCTGCTTCGCGCCGCGAATTCCCCTTCTGCAGTAGCGTACATTCATCGCGTTAACCAATCTATTTGCGTGAATTCGCATATCGATGCGCGAATTATCAGTGTCAATGGCCTTCAGCCGAACATTCAGCCAGAACATAAAGTAGAAAGATATTATTTTTAAGAAGGTGGAAGGAATTTTAGCATGTATTTGCGACGAATTAACTATTTTAAGAAATATAATCAAATGTGAAAAGTGTCCGGGAACGTTCCATCTATTTTTAAAGCACTTATCGCGTACTGGAGAAGATTTCGGTGATCTAGAAAGAGTAACTAAGGTTCATATGAGTCATCGTAACGCAGTCGATGTATATATATATAGGAGACAGTTAGATATATATATACACACACACACATATATATATATATATATATATATATATATACATATACACATATATATCTCCACGATTTTCGCTTTTACTACTACGCGCTAAATAAAATTTAAAGGAAAAGAGAGAGAGAAAGTAAAGAATAATAGATACACAAGGAAATATGAAATTAAACATATAAAATTCCTATAGATATATTTTAATATATTCGCGTTAGAGAAAACGAGAATTTGCTAGAGCAGGAACTGCGACGCTGAATAATTAAATAGAAACGAAAATTAAAAGCTCGGAAATTTATAAAATTTTACTCAGCTACAATTCTACAGCGCGATGATCGCGTTCATTCGATATCAATTCTACCCTGTAGAAGTGCTCTTGGACATAATCGAGATCCGCATATTTACCGTCGAATTCTTCTTTCGCGATCCTTTGATTATAAGTAGTAGGATCACAGAAGAAACAATAATCAGGTCTAAAAGGAAATATGTTGCAAAGCGTTACTAGTTGAGAGTAACAGACACTGGTACTCTCCCATATGCCTACACACACATACACATACACACACGCGCGCGCGCGCGCGCGCGTGTGCCTTACCTACCACACCAAGTTAGAACAGTATTGACAAATATCGATACGAATTGCAAGGCAAAAGCGTCGGCCAGGCTGGAGCGCCTTTCAAAATTTAATTGTGATACATAAGCCAGTCTTAAAATTCTTTTTATTGTTCGAAGGTACAATATATACAACATATAAATCGATATATATATATATACTGACTACAATCACGAACTGTAAAGTCGCGAACGCGCTCTTAGAATTACCCCCTTTTCACTTATATATAAGTAAAGAGCTTCTGCGATAAATTTAAACAGCAATGGAAGGTCAGGCAGAAAAATCTGGCAATAGCGATATCGACTCGCTCTACACACGCTCCCCGAAGATCTACGTAGAGAATATGAACTATTAAAGATTAGAGATAGAGAGCGAAATGAACATAAATGCCGAGGTTCTTCGCGACGTGTTGCGCTCTGTCTCCGATACTATATCTAATCTCCAGCTCCAAGAATTCACAGCCTCCACTCCTGTAACCGGGCCCCTCATGGACGCCGCGACACTTATAGTTTACCATACCTCCTGACGATTCTTGCGCTCAGATGCGATGGTTCCCGTTCCACGGGAACTCCCGTCGAGGCGAATGCAGCCTCTAGCTTCTTAACGTACCCAAAATTGTACTTGCGCGACGCCCTAGAGCTAATATCCAAATATAACGAGCACAATATCCCTGTGTGGTAATTCGCTCGTAAAAGGGAAGCAGTGCCCTTGGTCGACGAAAGTCTACTTGTGCGGATGCTGAAAATTGTCGCATCATGCACTTAGCGGTGGAGGATGAGAACCACATCATCGTCAATAAATTTCTCGATACATTGAAAAAAATATTCGGCCTTGGTAGAAGCTCAAATTATTATCGCGGACAACTAAGCTTCGCGTAGTAAGAAACCTGAGGAGCACATATTAGATTATATAGAGCGTCAAAAATTAGGGATGATAATAGATGAAGATCAAGCCAATCTTGACCGATCTCTAATGGAACCAGAAATTTCTAGCATCGATTCATATATCCTCGAATTTTTTGAAGGACTGCCTCGCGAATACAGAACGAAACTTAAAGCCGAAGATGATCTCGCGGATACGTGTTCCAAAGTAATTATGATACACAAAAGATTGGAGATGGAGGAAAATTGGTATAAGAATCTCGGGAACACGTTCCGTCCTTGCGATGGAGCACAAACCAGGGGCATTCACATCCTTCGGGCTGACAACGGGAACGTACCCATCGTCGAACTCCAATCTCCATCCTTCAGAAGACCAACAACATTCATGCTAGATATTGTGTACACAACCTAATATAATAAAAAAAAATTGTGTCAAAAATAAGATATCAACCAACAAAAATGAAATTTACCAACTCACTGGAATAACCCCGGATGCTGTACTCTTAGTTTCATAACAGCCTACATTTCTCACATTCCCCGTGACTTTCCATGTAGTATCTGACGAATTTCCTATAATACCGCAAGGTATACTGAGATCATTGTTCTTCACACAACATAATGTGTGCATTAACTATGCTAACCGTAAGTTTACCTGCCATGAACAATCCTTTCCCTTCAAATCAAGAGAATCAGTAATTATTTCTGGCCGTATTAATTTCGGCTTCATCATCCGAGTATCGAAACCGGAAATAAAAACAGGATATCTTTCTTGGGTGCATGTGTATGACGGAATTTTGGGAGATTCCCTCGTTACCTAAATAATAAGGCTTACATACGAATTACTAACACACTCGATTACGAAGTGGAAATTCTGATACCCACCATACGACTTATGGAAGTCATGGGAGTCTTGGGAACCCTCGCGACTCCCGATCTCTTCCATATACTTTAATGCTAGCATGCTCTACGTTTCATTCGATATTAACGAAGAAATTAACTCACCTCGCGAATCACATCTGAAAATGGATAAAGGAAATTAACGATTTAACTATTAACATTGATCAACACCTTGGCTGCTCTTCAAGAAGCCACTGAAACTACTAATTCTTTTAATGCTACTAATTCTGCTACTTTCATTACTAATTCTAATTACTCTACTAATTCTACTAATTCTGTTGAATCTATCGCGATGAGTTTGCAGGAGGGATCTTTCTGTGCGTCATATCCCGGCTATCGTATCGTTTCCTCTTGAGGGCTCTAAGGGACATATCCCCTTCATGCGAAGCTCAATCGCTGAATCCTTTGCGCCAAGCGAGCTTAAAATTAAACAAATAAATTGCTTCAGTCAAATCAAGGCCCCAGCGTTATTAATAAAATTATAAATTCTTTAAAATTCTTTAAATGTAAATTTAAAAAGCGCAAGGAGAAAAAGTGAATTCGCGAAACTAATGTTGTTCAAGACTCCGATAGAGTATCGAAAATCTTACTGCGATCATTTATCCGCATCTGAAAAAGAACATGTAATCAATATAGATTAGATTGCACACAGCAACAGATTCTATATTCCTGGCGAGCATCTCGACAAAACAACCTTACAAACACATAAAATTGTCACAAGAGACAACCTACCTATTCATAGCAAACAATATCGTTTCTCCCCAGTACACCGCGAAGAAGTCCCGCGACAAGTACAAGAATTAATATCCCACGAGATTGTTACTCACTCAATTTCCCCGTATAATTCTCCCATCTGGGTAGTGCCTAAAAAGATTCATTAGGAAATAAAAAATGGCGAATGGTGATAAACTATCAGAAACTAAATGAAAAAACAATAGAAGATATCTAATATTAAGACATCCTAATATTATCCTTAAAGTCGGCGGTGCCAAATATTTTTCTATACTAGATCTTGCGAGCGGATTTTACTAGATTCCTATGGATCCTGCGGACGCACATAAAACGGCTTTCTCCACTTCTCATGGACATTTTCAATTTTCCCACATGCCCTTCGGGTTAAGGAATGCTCCCGTTATCTTCTAAAGTCTTATAGATCAAACATTAGCCGAGCTACAAAGGAAATGAAATAGAAATGTTTACATGGACAATGTAGTAGTATATCGAGTTCTTTAAGGGAACACGATATTAAAATAACGAAGCTATGCAGAGATTGCGTGACGGTAATTTAACCAGACAAATGCAAATTTTTCCGCCACGAGGTAACTTATCTAGAGCATATAGGAGAAGACGGGGGTCTGACCCTCAGAAAGTCACGGCAGTAAAAAGATTTCCAGTACCGCGAAAAACGTGCGACAATTCTTTGGCCTCACTGGATATTATAGGCGTTTCATACCTGAATTCTCCAAGGTCGCTAGCCCGCTATCGAATTTGTTAAAAAAGGGAATATCATTCGAATGGAATTAAGAAACACAATTAACTTTCGACACATTACGAGAAGCGTTTTGTAATGAATTTTGCAGTACTCCGATTCTTTCGATCACAAGTTTCTGTCGATCATAAGTTCATACTTACTCCAAGTTCATACTTACTATCGACGCGTCAGATTACGCTATCGGCGGAGTGTTAAGTCAATGGGACAAGGATCTCCCCATTGAATATGCGTCTAGGGTATTAAATCCTGCTCAAAAAAATTATTACACGATGGAGAAAGAGCTAACCATCATATATTGCATCAATTATTTTAGGCCTTACCTGTACGGACGCGTTCACACTAGACACTGACCACCAACCATTAACATGGCTGCATCGAGAAAAGGACTCTCGCCTCATGAGATGGCGCCTAAAGCTAGAGCAATGCAATCACAAAATCGCACAAATCCGGAACATGCAATAGCAACACGGAACCTTTCGCGCATATTGATCCTAAATAAAAGACCTTACCGGAAATCCGATATGTCCTTCCGAAGACCTTATTGATTTCGATGATGAACCACCTTGGAAGCTAGGCATTCGACAATTTAGCAGAATAAGAGGTAGGAATCCCCCAAGGGCTCTAATGACCTCCGAAGAGACAAAGTCTGAGGGATTATCTTCTTCTCTTTTCTTACCTTCTCCTTCCGCAGTTGTCTCATTATCAGAATCCTCTTCGAAATCATTCGAAGCGGAGGATACAGGAAATGATGAATTAATAGAGAATAATCTGCACGTGTAACCTTGACATCCCGATGAAACTTATCAACACTGAACATAGATCAATGCGATTCCACAGGTCCTGTACATCTGAAGACGAAGGGAACGTCACGCCAATTAATTGAACGGTCCTATTAATTGCCGACGAACTTCAGAACGATACCAACATCGATCTTCTGACATTGAATCCGGAAATGAAAACGAATTGAACTCCTATTCTAATACTGATTACATTCTTAGAAAAATCAACGTGCCGCTTCCCAATCGTAATAATAATTTAATAATTTTCGTAACCGGAAATCAACAGCCCGTAGATAGCAGAGCCTCCGAGTTTCAAAGAAACGCTACCTCCACTCGATAATGTCTTAGGACGAACCCGCGTGCTATCACCCACTGACGCAGACCAATACATAATCACTTTAACTGTGAAAGAAAAACTAAATGTCAGAATCGATAGTATGTATAAGTTTAAATCCGCTGTGTTTGCTTATAGGTGGCATTAGTAAGCGTACAAAGCAACCCTGGGCACACAACACACTTTTTTTTATGTGTTTGACATCTGTCAACATTAATCAGTGTACATCATCAG
>Ga0157363_1004765_pt1 | contig 12567 bp, 3 predicted proteins | sample AttsexASBM1_FD_111477 | JGI IMG/M metagenome (GOLD analysis project Ga0157363, IMG submission 111477) | Fungus gardens microbial communities from leaf cutter ant in Ribeirão Preto, State of São Paulo, Brazil - Atta sexdens ASBM1 | ecosystem: Host-associated > Fungi > Mycelium > Unclassified ...
ATACTACTACTCATGGTCCATGCTCACTGCTGTGCACCCTACCCTAATGACCATGTGTATGACATGAGGCCAACATGTGTTGTCCATGTTGTATGACATCACTTTATTCCAGAACCTTCTACTCCATTCTCCCAAGTCTCATGATTAGTCTTGTGACTTTGCCATCAACTTGTGACTGATGTGACAGCATGACTGATAAACTCTAATCTGAGTTGTTCTAAAAATAGAAAATAAAATAAAAGAAAAAGAAAAGAAAAATAAAGTGAAAAGAGAAAATAAAAAATGAAGTCCACCGTCAACGATCTTGACAACTATATCTTCTGTAATATCTGTTTTCTATATATCTGACTATTTACTTGTGACCAGGACAAGATTTTTAGGGCTTTATTATTTATTAGAAGTAGCAGAGCATTAAATTAGACAGAGAAACAATTTTGTGAGAGGTTTGTCACTAGGATCTTCTCTATTATATCATGGTCTAAGTTTGAGCAATGCTTCAAGAACAACTTTTTTTACATCAGTGCTGCTGCAAAAGTAGTTAACATGTTGGAGAGTATATTATACTATCAAGAGAGTTATGCAGTAGAAAATAAGCTCCAAATTTTGGTCTTTAAAGCTAGCTATACTAACTTTCAGATTATAGTAGTTAAGTTCAGACAAGATTTCAAAGCCATAATCTAGAACCAGATTTCTATTTTATTAGTAGAACAATCTAAAGACATTGATTGTATTATCTGGTTTAAAGCTGCATACTGTATAAACTAAGTCTAACAGGTTTTCTAGTGCAACTAGCAAATAATTCTAGTATTATAACTTAAAACTCAAAGTCAAAAGAAAAATCTTGTATTAGATTAATACAAAAGAACTTAATAAAGCTCCTAGCACAGAGTTTCAACTTTATATATGCTAGCTAGTGGTCTATACAAGACTATTACTAATCTATTCTGAAGACTATACATATTAAATAAGATTAACATACTATTAACATGTTATATGATATCATTATTCTGGAACCTTTTATATTCTTCTATGTGTCATGTGATTGTGTGACATGACTGTGACATGTATGACTGATGTGTAACAAATTATCATGATATGTTATAGCTTGTGATAGTCATATATAATATTATACTATAATTCTAATCTTGAGTTTCAAAATAAGAAAATGAATAAAAAATAGAAGAAAGAATATTCAGAAAGACTAAGTTCACCATTTTCAACTCAGATATCTGGTACTACCCATACAACTCTATACACAATCTCCTATTCTCTTTTTTATAACTCAAAGACTTTAGAGTGAGTCAAAGAGAAAAAACCTTGTATTGGATAACACAAGAGAACTCAATGAAGTTCTTACTACAAAGTTGTCTATCTTATATACACTAGACTACTAGTCCATGTTACACTACTATTAGTTTATCCTAAAGACTATATACTTTACATATTGTTGACATATGGGCTAACATCATTGTTCTAGAACTTTTGATGATGTTCTTTATGATATATGATCATGTGACAATGTGACAATGACTGGTATGTGACACCAAGTCATTTTATGTAATAATTTGTAGCAGTGATATGTGATGTCACACTAACTCTCACTCTAAGTTTCCAAAATAAAAAATAAATTCAAAGAAAATAAAATAAAATCAAGTCCAATGTTTGTGATCCTAACACTCTTAGTATCCCAATAACAACTTCTACCTGCTGGGAGTCTCTCATCAAATATTCCTATATATATCAATACTATTGCAAATTCTACTACCTACCTACAAAAAGATATTATAGATATGAGTATATTATTTGGAAGTGTCTAGCCTTGCTAGATATATGGTAATTAACTGCTTAGCAATAGAAGCAAAAGACTTAAACATAGTAAAGGACATAGAGATATAACTAGTATAAGATTACAGAAATCTCAAAGCAGTGACTGTTAAGAATAAGTATCCACTTTTTTTAATTTCTAATCTCATTTTGCAACTTCAAGAAACCAAGTACTTTACTGGGTTGAATATATGGTGAGGTTTTAAAAATGTCTGAATTAAGCTCAGAAATGAATAAAAGATAGTATTTTGTACTAACTATGGACTTTTTAAACATTTGGTAAACTTTAGAAAGTAACTAATTATATCACTACATTGATATGCTTGTATCTCTATGAATACTTATTGCTATATGATATATAATATATCATCAGAAGTGGTTTGATGAGTGCTTTCCAATGCAAGTTCAATTATACAAATCTGTATAGCCATTTATAAAATAATAGCTAATAAAAATTTATAGTTACTGATGGCTTGATATCTCAGTTACTTGTTGTCACTTTTGTACATCCCACATATATGTGGATAGCCCTCATTTGGGGCTTTTCAGTGTAACTTAGTTTGTAAAAATCAGTCCACTACATGTGGAAATACAAGCTAAATAAATTTTGTAATACAAGGAAAATAATACTGCTATAGAAGACAGGTTATATACACAGAAATAATACTACTGTGGAAGATGAGTTATTAACAGAATTGGACTTGGCATATAACACTATCATATTTTAGATAGAAGTAGATAGCTTAGGCTTTACAATAGAAGCTATTCTCTTTCAAAAGTTCAAAGCAAATTGTAAGTAGTATCTGGTAGCATTCTTGAGTAAGTCTCTCTCTCACATCAAATGTAACTACAAGATCTATAATAAATAAATATTGGCAATCATCCAAGCTCTTAAAGAATGGCAACACTTTTTTTGAAAATGCTACAAACTCTGTGAAAATTTGGAATGATTATTAGAATTTGGAATACTTTATAACAGCTAAAAAGCTCAACTATAGGCAAACTTAGTAGTTTCTGTACTTGGCAAAATTCAACTTTGTTATGTCTAAAGGTAAACCAGATTTATTATTTCATTGACTAGACTATGAATATAGGTTTTACTCAAGCCAGAGTTTCTGATAGCTCAAATGATGGAAGGAATGATCTTTAAAGATAAAGAATGAGTTCTTTTAACAAATATCTGATATAGTGATAATGCTTTAGTCTCTCTCTCATCACTGGAAACTTGAGAGATGGTAGGATAGCTATTAAACAAAACTAGCTATTGAGATCATGAAGAGCTAGCTACTAGAGTTAAGAGCTTATAAGGATATGTAAGGCATATAAAAATATCAAGAATAGGCCATCAAGGAACTAGCAAGCTTAAAAATTATGAACTGAAAGTAGTATAAAAGAGTAGATTGAGGGCAAGTTAGGCTATAGATTGGCTTGCAAGTGGACTTAGCTAGTGGAAACTATAAGAAAAAAAGGGAACTAATGTTCACAAGATGAATAAGAGAGTTAAAATAGTATTAGACCATAAAATTAAGGGTAGGCTATATACATCTAAATCCTAGAAGTCTTTCTTCTTGTTTGAGTCTCTATTATTGGTCTCCATTCTCTGTATTTTTTGTCTAAATGCTATTTTCTGAGTATGTGTTGTTAGTACTTTGTCTATTACTTTTGGGCAAGTTTTGAAGAATTCTAGCAGTCTGGAAATGGCTGGCAAGATAAGTATCAGTTGGTATTATTAGTTGTAAGATTTGAATTAAGGGATGCCTTCAGGATATATCACCTAGGATAAGTAATGTTGTAGTAGGCTTTTGGGAAGCTATCCAATTTATTCACTAGATTTTCCAAGAAAGCTTACTATATGGTATAAGGTTTACTGTTATGAAATATGTTGGTAAATGAATGTGTTTATGAGTAAAATATCCTTTATTCATTTTAACATTCTTTCCAACTATATTTTTGTGTTTAAGAGCTTGTATCTCCACAACCAGTAGACTAATTCTCACAAACCAAGTTGTACTAAAAAGCCCAAATAAAGGCTATTCACATATATGTGGAATGTACAAAAGTGATCACAAATTACTAAGATATCAGATTATCAGTAACTATAAGTTTTATTAGCTATTATCTCATGAATGGCTAGATAGATTCATAAATTCTCTATCTCTGGTGATATGTGATATATTACATAACAATCAATATTCATAAAGATACAAGTTTATTAATGTAGTGATTTAGTTATCTTCAAAAATTAGCCTAACTATTATAGATGACAGCTCTATTTATTATGATTCAAAACTCAGTGATAAGTCAAAAGAATCTTATATATAATTTATACAAAAGAACTCAATCTAGTATAATGTATCTATATTATATATGTTAGATTAATGGTCTGTGCTACACAAATTCTAGCCTACTCTAAAAACTATGCATATTATATGTTATTGATATATAGTATGATATTCTTCTTCTAGAATCTTCTGTATGTTATGTGATTGTATAACTGTAACTTATGACTTGATGTGTGATAGTTGGGACAGTCACATGTGACATTATACCAACCCTAACCCTAAGTTCAAAAATAAGAAAATAAATTAAAAAGAAAATTGAAATAAAAAATGAAAAAATAAATAAATAGAGTCTACTGTCTTTAACTTTAGTAATATTTTTATATGTAAATATATATGTTTGAGTCTGAGGATTAAACCTCAAACTTAATATTATTTACTATTTATCATTAATCAATATTTTTTCATTATTATTATTCTCTTGAACTTCTAAATCACTTTTAAATCTCTAAGAGTTCATCTAAGGTTCAAATATTAAAAATAACCAAGTAGTTTATTTTGTGATATACTAATACTAATACTATCTCCTCTGAATTCTTTAGCATACAGTTAGGAACTAGTATTGCTTAGTTTTTATTATATTCTAATAAAATATTTCATTCCACTTAATCTCTGTTAGTAGTTGTTGTTGTGACAACCACTTATTACAAGGACAAATGATCACACAAATGGTAAACCTCTTAGGGTGGATATCAAGTGGGAATTTCATAAGAGAACTTGACAAGAAGCCTCTTCTTAATTAGAGTCCTATTTATACAAAGTCCTCATGGTCCATGCTACTAATAATTAACCCTGCCCTTATGTCCATGCTCCTTCCTCATGTTCACCTCAAGGTCGCCATGTTGTATACATGTGCTCTGGCATCATCTTCCAGATCCTTCCACCACCTTCTAGGCCTATGACATCACATCATGTGACATGTCATGTGACTGCAGTGTCACGTGCCTCTTCATTGTCCAAAAAGAAAAGAAAAGAAAAAGAAAAACAAAATTCCTATAAAGTCAGAAAATAAAAGAAAAAGAAAATAAAAATTGTCCATGTCCAAAGCATCTTATAACAGTAGTAGTCATATATATTGGAGTAAAATGAGTTTTCTTGGCATTATACGTCAAGATTCAACTCTATAAATAACTTGTCTTTTGTAGGAGTATTATCTTTTGTTAAACTTTATAAGTACTACTTAGTCTTTTATAGCATAGTTTACTTCTATTCTCAATCTTATACTCAGTCAGTATCTCTCTACAGATCAATTTAATCAAATATCTGTCTAGATTGAAGCTAGGCTAAAATACTACACTCAATATAAATAACTGCAAAACTATATACTAATAGTACTATTCAAGTTTCCAAGTTCTTATACATCTTATGTAAAAAAATCTATCACTTGGCCAAAATTTGAGTTACAAGTATTATCAAAGTCTATAATCTTTCCTTCTCTATACCTATAAGCTTCAAACAAATGTTTTGGACATTTCTCTTAGTATTTAGGAATTGGTAGATATACTATAAATCTGCAATCTGATAATTGACCATAATCTTTATTATTAATACTAATCTCTGATGTTAAGTCAATATACTTCTTCTTATCAGTACTCTCTCTATTGAACTTTGTTTCAATCTCTGAAGTTGTGACTAAGTGACACACAGATAGTATAACATATAAGCTGGAGTCAATATCATTCTGAAAAGCCTACTGTTAGGACAACTGAGTGAAGTCTGTAAAATATACAGAGTTTACAATCTTTAGGAAAACTTAAGTATTTATTATAGAGTTCAATATATTAAATATAAGTCATCTTCAGGAAAATCTAAGAGAACAGTATAAAGTTTCCTAAGGGTGGCTACTATTCTAAATATCCTATGTTTATTGTAATCTAGTAGAATAATACCAAGCTAACACTAGAATGATAGTATATAGATAGTTAGAAATCTAGGTAAAAGTATTTAGAATATTACTTAAAAAAGCAAGATGTATTTGATGGTGATATGTTATATACCATCTGATCTATCTGACTCTATCATGGATAACACTTATCTAAGTTCTACTCTGCCCAAAATATCTACAGAAGTAGATATCTTCCTTCCAGTCTATATACTACTTCTAGTATGGATTAATCTAGTTTCTTTCTATGTCTGATTACTCCATTACTGATCACATGGCTTCTTATGATCTCTATGGAACTCTGAATCCAATTTCTGAGAAAATTTCTGAAAACTTTAGTATACCTAGAGTAGTTACCCATCTCTTTTAATTCTCATATAGTCTTAGTACTAGTATTTAAGATATATAAATACTCTGTAATTGCTCAGCTTGAAAAATTAACTAGTGTAGTGCACTGTTCTGAGTGTCCATGCTCAGAAGTTTGACTTCCTCTATGATTTGCTTCCCATTACAATTCTCTTTCTAAATATTACCATTATGACATATAGAGGTGCAGTACATTTGCTGAAGCCAAGATTACTCTGGATATGCATCCACATGCATCAAATAGTAGCTCCACACTCTTACAATGTCTTCTGTAATTTTACTATAGATAGTTTCTTCTTCTGAGTATGTTTCTTACCTAATATAATAGAGGAATGGTGAATAATAATTTAAGGAGTTTTCTAGGCTAGCAATATATAACTATATAGTTTAGTGGTAATAATAGAGAAGTTTGTAGATCTTGTGGTGGCTCTTGTTTAGTTTGAAAAATTAGATTCCCTTATATCTATCCCTTCTTCTAAATTGTTACAACTTGAAGTAAAAGATACTAACCTAAACTTAATCTGCTCAAAGTCAACTGCTTGAATGAACTATGGTATACAGGGATTTAGACAGTGAAACTCTACTACTCTATCCAATATAAGTATAAAGATATTAGATATATTTTTCCAAGAGTTGGCTTCTTAAACTAAAACTTTCATTCTATTAGATACTGATATATTCAGTAGTGCTAGTAACTATCTAGAACTTGTTCTACTTCTTACTCTTTTTTTACATCTACAACAACTGGGTCTGAAGAGAGGACCACAAGTCAACTGAATATTAGTAGGGTTAGCTTTATAACATTGAATACTAAATATGGTCTCTTTATAGATGAGTATAACTATATAACATTAAACTTACTTGTTTCTCCACAGTGTACAGTTCTAAGCATCAGCATACTAACTTAGCTGAAAAATGTATCATGTAGATATTCATAAAATCTAGATATACAAATAGTAACCTTAGCTTCTTCTAGCATAGACTTTATTTATTCTATAAACTGCAACATACACTTTAGCTGAGACTCCTTTTAATAGAGCTTCAATTCTATCTGTGAGAGATATCTAGTATTGAGGAGAAAGTAGTATTTCTAAGTAAAAGAGTATATATAGTTATTGTATTGTAATTTGGCTAAGAAAAGGAAGTCATGCAAATTATCTTGTCTTTTGCTTATGAAAAGCTGAAGGTATTGGTTAAGTTTTTGATTTACTCATTCAGTTTGCCTATCAGTCTGCAAATGTCAAGTGATAAATAACATTATCTTAATTCTGAGTAAGTAGTATAGTTCTCTTGTAAATAGAAAGAAAAATTGAGATTTGCAATCTAATACAACATATGTAGAAAGATCATGGGATTTTTAGACATGATTTAAAAAGAGTCTAGCTGTTCCTTTTATACTTAATGTAGTATGGGTCAGAATAAAGTGGAAAGTTTTGGATACTAAGTAAATCAACCAAAATTAACATTATATTCTGGTATTAGCAACAATACATCTCACTATCTTCTTGTAGACTTATCTTCCATAAGTCTTTCTAAGTAATACTTTCAAGATATGTGACTAGTATAACTAGTAGAAGTGTAGTATATAAGCTGAAGCCAAAGATTATTTTGACATTTATGTTCCACATATTTAGTTAATATATACTTACTCATTGTAAGAGGACTAGCTCTTCTGAGACTTTTCTCTTTCATGTTTTTAGCTGATCTGTGTTCTATGACCTTTTCCCACATCTGCACTTATTCACTTATCCAATTTTCCATCCTTTGAACTCTTTTAAGCTACACATCAATACTCTTAACTGTCTAGATATATCATTTAACTCCTTTTTACATGCTTTCTTGCTCTTTTGCAGCACTCTGTGGTCTTCCAAAGTATTTTAGTATCAGTATCATTTGTATATCTACTTATTTACTTTTTTATGCTTTAGCTTATATATTGTACCTCTTCAAGTCACACTGATTATATATTTTGGAAGAGGACTTGGTAAACCTAGTGGATTGGGACTACCGGAGGATGGTATGGCATATCATTGCTATTACACCAGAAAACACTCTTTCATAAAAGCACATACTTTTAAAAGGTTTTTAAGATCTTTTTGAAGGCATTAGTAAGAAGATCTTATACTCTTAAATAATGTCTTGGATCATCTTAAGCAGACACCAACTTAAGGGACAGGATAATATCCATTAATCAAACCATATCTTAGGAAGACAGTGTCTTTAAGAATAAGAAATGTCACTTGTGAATGACTAGCTATAAAGTATGAGCACTCATGAGAGCACTTTACATAGTTATGAATTTTTAGACAGTTATATAAAGTAGAAACACATTGGATTGAAAGCTGATAGAGTCCAGAGTGGTTACACAAGTAGAGACAACTATAGAAATAGTAAAGGAAAAATAGAATGAGTATCTATGAGTAGGAAGTAATCATTGGATTGTTATTAGGTTGCAAATGAAGAAATGGCTATGTGCTTGTGAGATCTCAGAAAGCTTTCTTATGGTTTCAGTCTCCATTCTCTAGTTCTATTCTTTGTATTTTTAAACTAATCCAAGTGCAGGAGAGTAAGAGAAAGGATCTTTATCTGAATTTTCCCACTTGAGAGCAGTTTAATCTCTATTTTATCAAGTGAGTGTTATTAGTATCTACTATCACTTTTGACCAGCCTGGGAAATATTGGCAATGTAAGAGAATTAGTCTTACTTGAGCATTCATAAGTGCTCAAAAACTTTGGATGATATTTAGATAAGGTATTCTACTATCACACCACTACTATATATACTATAGTAGGATGATCCAAGTACATAGTTTGTGCATGTTTAAGAGTTTTATGTGTTCTAATCTTACTTTATATTATTATTTCTACTTCTTCACTTGATTTCTGATACTAATATTGTCTCCTTTAAATTCTTTAGTACACAGTTAAGGACTAGTGTTGCATAGTCTTTGTTGTACTCCAGTATAACATTTCTTTTGCTTGATTCCTGTCATTGCTAACACCAGAAAACAGTACTAGTTTTGGTTAATTTTTAGGATAAAGCTAGTACTATGTAAACTACTGCTTTATATACTAAGTATTTTACCCAGAGTAGCTATCTGGAATGGAGACTACTAAGCAAGTTATTCTGGATACTAGTGATCCTTGGATGTTGAAGTCCATAGAGTTGGCAAGGAACCAGTGAGAACATCTAAGTGGAATAAAGAGAGGTAATCTACACCAGAAAAGATTGGGAAGTGTAGATAAGAGAGAAAGAATTATCTGTGAATTAGAACAGACAGCCAGAACAGAATGTAACAATTGGTTAGATTGGATGCAATAATAAAGAGTTAGGTATAGGCTACTACATAAGTATTATTCTTCATGTCTAACTAAAGAAGTTTTCTAGTAAATTTATTCACTTGGTTATGCTTCTCTTTCTCTCTTCTTCCTTAAACCATATCCTTGTCCTAATCTTCTTTTTCCCAGACCTCTTTACTGCTTTCTTTTCATTATAACTATCTGATTCTGACCCAATTTTTATTCCAATTACTTTATTATCAGGTTCTTCTCTACTTGACTCTCCTTTTTTTTTGACCTCTTCTTCTTTTTTACTATCTATTTCAATTTCTCCTAGTTATTGCCTTTTCATAACAAACTACCCTACTATTATTACTTTCTCCACTTCTTGTATCTAATTACTCTCAAAATCAATATTTTATACTTTTAGGTAATTACTAATAGCATAGTAAAGATCATAGGGAAGTTCTTTCCAGAAGTATTCATTATGTTGTTTCTCATTTATATTCTCTACTTCTATAATATCTGTAGTTATAATTCAAAACTTTTGGTATTAAGTGTTCAAGTCTTTTTATCTTCAATAATATCTTTGGCCAACTTTTTGACCAGTTTGACAAGCTGAGCAATTGTAAGCTTGTTATTAAGAAGTGTTTTTGAATAAGTGTCAAAAATATTCTTCTTTAGCTTCTCATAGTTCTCACTAAAGTCTCCTAATATCTTTCAGAACTTTTTTGTTCACTTATCTACATACTTCACCACCATCATCTCCTTCTTTTTTACTGTTAATCTATACTTCTCTGCTAACTTCTCAAACATCTCCAAAAATTTCTTCAAGTTCTTAGAATTCTGTAAATCAAAGTCTGAAGCTTATCTAGACTTAGGAACTGGCATTTCCAATACTCTAGTAGTAGCTGGCATTACCATAGATAATGTTTCTGTATTTGTTGTTATTTCAAATTGGCTTGATAATTTTTTTAATGTGTTGTTATGTAATATCTTGTAGTTAATTAGAATGTCTATAAGTTTTATACTATCTATTTTAGCTACTTGATTGGACTATGGAATTTTTGAAAACATTAACAGTTTAATGTCAGAATTTAAAACAGTAAACTCTATTTATTTTCAATTTATTTTATTTTATTTTAATTTTTTGGAAATTGAAGCTAAGGTTTAGTGTAATATTACAGGTTATAGTGACAAATTTTCACACTAGTTGCTGTCACAATCACATGTTACAATAGAAGACAGTAGAAAGTTCTAGAAAAATAATATTATATAATATATTATATATATAGTTATTTGAGAATAGGCTAATATAGTAGAGCACATACTATTAGTTTTAGGTATATAAAGTAAACAATCTTGTACAGAGCTCTCTATTGAGTTTTCTTGTGTTAATCCTAATACAAGGTTTTATTTATTGATCCACTCTAAGATCTTTAAGTTGTAATATTTAACTTTTGAATAAGTTTGTTGTCCAGTTTTTAATATATTTATGTTGAAGATATCTATAAACTAGATACTGTAAGGTATGATTAAAGTAAGCTCTTATAATAAGTTCTAATTTGTAGGAAGAATAAGCAAGCTTAAGAGAGAACATTGTTAAAAATAAAGAGAATTTATAAATATAAAATAAAGATATTCTTATAGTTATAATTATATATCACAGCCTAAACTTTGAGTCATATCCATCTTAAATACAGTTATTTTGATGTTAGAACACTATAGTTATTTGGCCTTATTTATATCAAAACTCTACTAGTATTTTAGTTCTTTATAATGGACTTATTTCTATCAAAGACCTTGTGGTTATTTGGCTTTATTTGTATTAAACTCTATAGTTATTTATACCTATTTTCATTATCTATTTATATTCCACAAAATATTCAAAATTTTTCTTGGAGTTTTCTTTTATTCAACCTGAGCTTCTTTTAGTATTTTACTACTGAAATAGCTACTCAGATATCCAATTAACTACTTATTTAATTTACTTATATATTCAAGGCTGGTAGTTACTCTGCAATAGCTAGCCTAATAATCAGCTTAAGTTGATACCAAACTCCAGCGTTAATAATATACTTTTTCTTATTTTTATAACTCCTAATTCCATCCTCTATGTTATGACCTTAGACTTAGCTCATGTTGTAACTTAGGCAAAGACTTGAGTAAGAGAGTAGAAACAAGTCAATTGGTAAAGCATAAAGATACAGGATTGTATCTAAAACTACATATATCTATTAATCTTGAGGTTAATATACAATATATATGTGTTTATAATATCACAGAAAATGAGAAAACAATAAGGAAACAACACCTACTACATGAGGTGCTGACTGAGACCATCTATGGTGTAGCCAATCATTACATTATAATAAACAAACCCTTAACTCCATGGAACATGTTAAAACCATGCTATAAACATGAGGAGGTAATCATAACACTTCAAAATTATTCTCTGAAATTACAACCTCATAGATAATAGGAGGTATAATACATAAGTTGAGACCAAAATTGTTTTGGAAATTTCATATCCTTATTAGATTTTGATAAGTTCTCATACTTGTCAAACTCTACATCTTTATACTTTTGTACTTTCTCCCTAACCAACTACCACCATAGTTAACTCAAAAAATCCAGCACTTTCTTCTAGTTTCAAGAATAGTTCTTTTTGCTTCTCATGGACATCTTAGGCAACGGACCTAATCCTTCAAGCAAATAAGAGATAAAATAGTATGGGCATAACGTTAGGATCCTACTATGATAGATCTCCTTATTACTATCTACTTTGGACTCTTGAATGGGTGCTTATAGCTATGCATGACTACTAAGACACATAGCACTTATGCGTAGTTGTTTATGATTTACTTGAGTGGATCA
>Ga0157363_1004767_pt1 | contig 12565 bp, 11 predicted proteins | sample AttsexASBM1_FD_111477 | JGI IMG/M metagenome (GOLD analysis project Ga0157363, IMG submission 111477) | Fungus gardens microbial communities from leaf cutter ant in Ribeirão Preto, State of São Paulo, Brazil - Atta sexdens ASBM1 | ecosystem: Host-associated > Fungi > Mycelium > Unclassified ...
GAGGATTCGAACCTCCGACCCACTGGTCCCAAACCAGTTGCGCTACCAAGCTGCGCTACTCGCCGATGGGGGCGAATATTACTGCTCCCCCTTGGGAGCGTCAATCCCTTTTCCGTAAAATCCGCCCGATCGCCTGGAAAGCAAACAGCACCGCAAAAAGCCCTGCCGCTCAACACCTTCCAGAAAACCCTTACAACGCTTTAGCAGGCGTCGTCGCCGGTGCCTGACACCAGTTATTCGCCGCTTTAATCCCGCCATCCGGCGAACTGTAGCCCAGGCAGCCTAAAATGGTATCGAACAACTCAACATGACGATGGGTTTTCCCCACGCGCTGCTGCGCCTGTAAACGCTCGAAGTTACTGCGGTTGGTGGGATCTTCAAGATATTTATCAGAGGCCCAAACCATCATCGGCACGCGGAACTGCTCCGGCGGCGCCATCTCACGCGGCGTGCCGTGTAAGTGCATATTATCACTGATCGACTCACCATGATCGGCGGCATAAAACACAATCGCCTTCTTATCACGCAGCTGATCCAGCACGCTATCCAGCATGGTATCGACGTAAAGAATCGAGTTGTCATAAGCATTGATCAACTGCGCTTTACTACAGGTCTCATCCACGCCCATACATTCCGGCTGATATCGTGCGAAGCTGCGCGGATAGCGCTGTGAATACAGATAATGCGAACCCTTAGTGTGCAACACCACCAGATGCTTACCTTTCGGGAAACGTTGCAGCGAGGCCTGCAGTTCTGGCACCAGCAGCATGTCATCCACCGCTTTGCCCTGATTACGCTTCTCAGAACCAATCTGCTCGCGGAACGAGAAATTATTCACATCGGCGTTATCGTAGAACCACACTTCACTCTGCATAGCGAACAGCTCAGAGGTAAAGCCCAGCTCCTTCATCACCGCAAAAACGTTCTGCTCTTTCAGCGTGCGGCCAGGGTTATCCATGGTACCGCCTTCACGCACAAACATGCAGCGCAGCGATAATTTGGTGGCGGTATCACAAGACTCACCGCGGAACGCCACCAGGTTTTTCTCTTTAGAAAGCTTCGGCGTGGTATCGCGGTCATAGCCCAGCAAACCCATGTGGTCCCAGCGCGTGGTCTCGCCAATCACAAACACCACATAGGTATCATCAATGCCCGGCGGTGCCACGTAAGTAAACTTCTTCGCTGGATCGAGCAGTTCCGCCCCATCCATCTCTTCATCGACTTTGGTCCAGGCAAACAGACCTAGCGCCGCAATCCAGTTAGAAGGCAAATACGAGTGCGCCACCACCCCGCCGTAACTTGGCAGGTCGATATTGGTGATCTCTTCATTCACTTTTTGCAGTTTGTCGAAGTAGCGAATCGGCAACCACACCAGCGCTACGCTCAACAGCATGATCAGCGCAGGCTTCAGACGCTGGCCCGGCGTTTTCAATTGCTCAATCAAGGTCTGGCTAAGGTTATTACGCCAAATCAGCAGCAGCGGCAGCGCGCTGACCAGCACCATCCACAGCACAAAGCGCATGCCGACCACTTCTTTAGAGAGATCGACATCAGTGGTCATCACTGAGGCCACGATGCCGTAGCCGATCACCACATTAAAGAAAGCCATGTAATAGGCGGCAGCCACGGAAATCACCACGGTTAACGTGGCAAGGATGCGATAAACCCACTTACCGCCCAGCGATAGCAGACGCATCAGGAAAAACGTCAGCAGCACCGCAGCGGTCACTTCTGCGACCGCAGAAAACCAGTTAGAGAGGGTGGATTTTGTTAGGAAGCCGTCAAATCGGCGATAAAAAATTGGCAAATTCAACAAGATGCCGAGATAGAGCGCAAGCAACAGCGACAGCTTTTGCTGCGTTAACGTTTTGATATAATTCATTTACTTATTCATTCCTGACCCGGTGTCAATAAACCAACCTTAAATGTGACTATTTAAAGTCAATAGAGTTCGTCCGTGAGCGAGAAAAGCGCAAGCAACGAGCAGGAACGGGACGAATCTGAACCGGAACGGCAATGAAGGCGCATGCAGCGCAGCAGTAGAACATTTAACCAATGGTAAGACCAGACAATAATTGATCTGACCCCATAAAATGATAAAAGGCCCCTGATGGAGCCTCTCTTTGGACTGGCAGCGACCTTAGTTGATGATATTCAGAGTCACATCAATGTTGCCGCGCGTGGCGTTAGAGTACGGGCAAACAATGTGTGCCGCGTCCACCAGTTTCTGCGCTTCGGCTGCATCCATCTCTGGCAGGTGGATGTTCAGTTTAGCTTCGATGCCAAAACCGGTTGGAATTGGGCCGATACCGACTTCGCCTTCAATCCACGCATCTTTTGGCATGGTGATTTTGTCGCGACCGGCCACAAATTTCATCGCACCGAGGAAGCACGCTGAGTAACCCGCAGCGAACAGCTGCTCTGGGTTAGTGACTTCGCCGCCTGCGCCGCCCATCTCTTTTGGCACGCCCAGTTTCACATCCAGCACGTTGTCAGACGAAGTCGCACGACCATCACGGCCGCCGGTGGCTTTGGCTTTTGCGGTATAAACAACTTTATCTAAAGACATGATAACCTCACTATTCTCTATATAATCGCGCACTATATATCTATGCGCAGTTTTGACGTTGATATCCAGGATGCCGCGATGGCGACATCCAAAATGCTTTATTTGGCGCGGTTAAGATTGGTGCGCAAATCGTCCAGCTGATTTTTCAAAGCAATCAAGGTGTCATCGTCACAGGCGGTGGCACAGCGTACCGCCTCGGGAATGCTTTGTGCTCGTTTACGCAGCGCACGACCTTCATCTGTCAGGGTCACCACCACCTGGCGCTCATCGCGACGCGAACGCTGACGGCGTAACAAACCAGCGGCTTCTAAGCGTTTCAGCAGCGGCGTCAGCGTGGCTGAATCAAGGAAAAGCTGCTCGCCAATCTCCGATACGGTCACATCATCCTGATTCCACAGCACCAGCATCACCAGGTATTGCGGATAGGTAATCTCCAGCTCAGCCAGCAGCTGGCGATAGACTTTGTGCATCGCGAGATTCGCCGAATAGAGCGCGAAGCAGAGGTGTTGATCAACCTGGAGTGGCGTCTGCTGCACTTTTTTGTCATCTTGATTACTGTTCATGCGATTCAATATAGATAGCGCGCTAGATAATTGCAAGCAACTTTATTCCGGAGTGTTAAAGATGCGTGATTCACTGGAAGAGCAAGCGCGCCGTTATGCCACGCAGGCACATGCTGCTGCGGGTCAGCGTCGCAAATACACCGATGAGCCTTACATCGTGCACCCGGCTGCGGTGGCCGAACTGGTGCGCAGCGTCACCGATGATGAACAGATGATTGCCGCCGCCTGGCTGCATGACACCGTAGAAGATACCGCAAGCACGTTACAGGACATTGAGAGCCATTTTGGACAGCGCGTAGCGCAGTTGGTCGATATGCTGACTGACAGCGCGCAGCCCGAGGCGAAAAACCGCACCGCCCGCAAACTGGCGCACTTCCGCCATACCGCCGAAGCCTGTCCCGATGCGCAAACCATCAAGCTGGCCGATATCATCGACAACACCCGCGCCATTGTGCATTTCGATCCCGACTTTGCACGTATCTACCTGATTGAAAAACAGATCCAAATTCAGTTGTTGAATCAGGGCGATCCGCAATTGTGGCAGCAGGCAGAGCAGATCATTCAGCAAGGCATTGATCAGCTGGCGCAGCCACCACACAGCGTGCCAGAGAGTTGGTTTGTGAAACAGGCGGCAAAATACGGCGGATTAAGCTAAAAAAAAACCCGCCGTGCAGGCGGGTCAGAGAACCGATAGTCTTCTTACTCGAGTAACTGCCGTCCCAGGTAGGGATTCGCTTGCAGCAGTTTCATCAGTTTACGTGCCGTAGCGGATGGGCGCGTGCGTTGCGCCTCCCAACTTTTTACAGAAGAAACGCTCACCCCCATCACGCGGGCGAATTCATCCACCTGCATGCCGGTCATTTCGCGTAAACGCTGTGGCTCGGGAACGGATACTGCGTTGAGTGTAATTTCTGATACGGAAGGCTGTGCATCACGTGTCAAAACAATCTGCTCAAGGCTACTCAATAACTCGACCATTGGATCTTTTATTTCCATAGAGAACTCCTTAAAAACTCACTATGAAGCACGTGAAAGTAGAGAGGTAAGCGCCACCAGGCGCTGAAACTCGGCCATGTCAGGCTGTATCCCGTAGCGGTCTTTTCAATTTTTTATTAAACCGTTACGGGACACAGCCTGTTGCACACTGCGAAAAGATGTCATAGCAATGCAACAATCAGCCGGGTTACTAATTATGGGTCAGATCCCCGGCTTTGCTGCCTGATTAATGATTATTTTTTATTCTTACTTATGCCGCTGAAGGATCGATCACCATAAGTAACTGACCCGCCTGCACTTGCTGCCCGGCCTGGCGATAGAAACAATGGATTTTTCCACTGACTGGCGCCACGATCGGGATTTCCATCTTCATGGATTCGAGTATGCCTACCGTGGCACCCGCTTCAATCTCACTGCCTTCGTCAACCAACCATTGCCACACGCTGCCCGCCACCTGGCTCTCTACCGGTCTACACCCTGCAGGCACCGTAATCTCTTCACTACTCTGTTCCTGCAGCTGACTGTCGAAGGTGAATTGCCCTTCTGCTCGCCAGCGCGCCAGTTCACAGTCAAAAGCCTGTTGACGTTGCTGCTGGAAGGCGTCGATTTCCTCCGCCTGCTCCACCAGCATCGCCTGATAATCTGCGAGGCGGAATTCGCCCTCTTCGCTCCGGAGCGGATAGTCACCCCACGGGAAACGCTCGCGAATGCTGAGCAATTCCTCGGCGCTGACCGGATAAAAACGGATTTGATCAAAGAAGCGCAGCAGCCACGGCTGTGTGAAGGCCGGGGTTTGTCGATCGCGGTTCCACATCTGCATGGTGCGCCCGACAAACTGATAACCGCCCGGCCCTTCCATGCCATAGACGCACATGTAAGCGCCGCCAATACCTACCGAGTTTTCTGCTGTCCAGGTGCGCGCCGGATTGTACTTCGTGGTCACCAGGCGATGACGCGGATCGAGCGGCGTCGCCACGGGCGCACCGAGATAGACATCGCCCAGCCCCATCACCAGATAGGCGGCGCTGAACACGATCTCCTTCACCTCATCAATGCTGGCCAGACCATTGATGCGGCGGATAAATTCAATATTGCTGGGGCACCACGGCGCATTGGGGCGTACCGACTGACTGTAGCGGGTGATAGCCTCACGACAGGCCGCATCGTCCCAACTGAGCGGTAGCCACACGGTACGTGAAGGCACGGCGGCATCGCTTAGGTCACCCAATGCATGATCAATGTGCAAAATTTGCGCCAACAGCTCACTTCTCACACAGTGTTGTGCGTCGTAGTGCACCTGCAGCGAACGGATGCCCGGTGTTAACTCCAGCTGTCCCGGTAATGGATGGGCTTCCAGCTGTTGCATCAATGCGTGTACGCGAAAACGCAGGGCAATATCCAGCATCAAATCGCCATATTCCACCAGCAGGAAGCGGTCACCTGCCGCACGCACACTGAGCGATGGGCGGCCATTTTCTGCCGCATGATGGTGCAATAATGGATCAATAAGGTGCAGAGCAGCGTTCACTGTAAGCGGTGCTGATTGCAGTTTAATGATCGCTTCACGCTCTGCCTGCGCCAGTTGATCCGCACTGCTGAGATCGATCGGCAGGAAGCGCACGCGATCCCCTGCTTTGAGCTGTCCCAGCTTCCACAGATCGGCTTCGATCACCGTGGCCGGGCAGACAAAGCCACCGAGCGAAGGACCGTCCGGGCCGAGGATCACCGGCATATCGCCGGTAAAATCCACCGTGCCAAAGGCGTAGGCGTTGTCGTGAATATTGGAGGGATGCATACCCGCTTCGCCGCCATCGCTTCGCGCCCAGGTCGGTTTGGGGCCAATCAAGCGGATGCCGGTGCGGCTGGAGTTGTAGTGCACCTGCCACTCGGCGGCAAAGAACGCCTCGATGTCTTCATCGGTAAAGAAGGTCGGTGCACCGTGCGGGCCATAAATCACCCGCAGCTGCCATTCGCCGTTGAGTTCAGGCACCAGCTCGGCAGGTAAATCTGCCGTTGCCAGCACCTGCGGATCGGCGAGATGTAACACGTCGCCCGCACGCAAAGCGCGCCCGGCGTGGCCGCCAAACTTGCCGAGCGTAAAGGTGCTGCGGCTGCCAAGATAGCGCGGCGTATTCAAGCCGCCCGCCAGCAGCAGATAGCTGCGGCATCCTTCACTCACATCGCCCAGCGTCAGGGTTTGCCCGGCCTGCGCGGTGACAATCTGATGCATCGTTAACGGCTGCTGATCCAGCTGCGCGGCAATCGGTGCGCCGGTCAGAACAAAACTGCACGCCTGATTAAAACGCAGCGTGGGGCCGCGCAAGGTAATCTCCAGTCCCGCCGCCTGCGCGTCGTTATTCAATAAGCGATTACCCAACTGGAAAGCGCGGCTGTCAAACGGGCCAGACGGTGGCACACCGACGTGCCAGTAACCGACACGGCCAGGCGCATCCTGCACCGTGGTCAAGGTGCCGCCGCTGAGGATATCCAGCGTGGGCGGTTGCCACTGCACGCCGCCCAACGTGGCGGTGATGATGCGGCCCTGCTGCACTTCCGGCAAGGAACAGAGATGGCGCAACCACAGCAGATTGGTTTCGATACCGTACAGCTCGGTGGCGTCCAGCACCTGTGCCAGACTGCGCAATGCCACCTCACGGCTGGCCGCATGCACAATCACTTTCGCCAGCATCGGATCGTAGAACGGCGATACTTCCATGCCGGTTTCTACGCTGCTGTCGATGCGCAGCGTGGCGTCATCACTTTCCGTCGGGAACTGGACGTGACTGAGCAAACCGGCACTGGGCTGGAACTGTTTGGCCGGATCTTCAGCGTACAGGCGCACCTGAATCGCATGGCCTTGCGCTTCGGTCGATAAGGTGTGCAGCGGCGGCAACGTTTGTTGCGCCAGCTCCACCATCCAGCGAACCAAATCTACGCCATACACCATTTCAGTGACGCCGTGCTCCACCTGCAAACGGGTGTTCACTTCAAGGAACCAGAACTGCTGGCTGGCATCATCGTAGACATACTCCACGGTGCCCGCGCTGCGGTAGTTGACCGCACGCGCCAGTCGCACCGCAGTTGCTTGTAGCTCAGCGCGAACCGCCGCACTCAATCCCGGTGCGGGCGTCTCTTCCAGCACTTTTTGGTTGCGGCGCTGAGCAGAACAGTCACGCTCGCCAAGGGCAATCACATTGCCAGCACCATCGCCAAAGATCTGCACCTCAATGTGGCGCGCGCGGGCGATAAACTTCTCTAAAAATACGCCATCGTCGGCGAAATTATTGCCTGCCAGACGTTTAACACGCGTAAACGCCGCATTGAGCTGTTCGGCATCATCACAACGCTGCATGCCAATACCGCCGCCACCGGCGGTGCTTTTCAGCATCACCGGGTAGCCAATCTTCTCCGCCATCACTCGCGCTTCGTCCAGCGAAGTCAGCAAACCACTGCCTGGCAGCAGCGGCACCTGATTCTCCTGTGCCAGCGCACGCGCACGATGTTTTAAACCGAACGCGGCCATCTGCTCGGCACTCGGCCCGAGGAACTGCACGCCGGCCGCTTCACAGCGCGTCACAAACTCGGGATTTTCGCTGAGGAAACCGTAACCGGGATGCACTGCCTGCGCCCCGCTCTGTGCGGCAATTTCCAGTATTTTTTGCTGATTGAGATAAGTGTCTCGCACCTGCCCCTCGCCCAGCGACCAGGCTTCATCGGCCAGTCGCACATGGCGCGCGTGGCGGTCGGCTTCGGCATACACCGCAATCGCGCGGATGTTCATCGCTTGCAAGGTACGGATGATGCGCACAGCAATCGCGCCACGGTTGGCAATCAATACGCGATCAATCATGAGTGAAATCTCTTATTACGGCAGGTCGTCCTGCTGGGACAATGACGGCTTAAAAACGGGTCGTCCCGTTGCGTCAAAGATTCACCACACGCTGACTAAGATCGGCGTCGGGTTGTAACCGTTACAGGGGTTGTTGAGCTGCGGGCAGTTGGAGATCAGCACCAGGATATTCATCTCCGCCACCATCTCGACGTATTTACCCGGTGCAGAAATGCCATCGGCGAAGGTCAAACCACCGTCGTGCGTCACCGGCACGTTCATAAAGAAGTTGATGTTGTGGGTGATATCGCGACGCGTCAGGCCAAATTCTGGCTTCTCAGCCACCGCCAGCATCCAGCTGTCACGGCAGGAATGCATGTGCCGCTTCTCCAGGTCGTAGCGCACGGTGTTGCTTTCACAGGAGCAGGCGCCGCCTAACGTATCGTGGCGACCACAGGTATCGGCAGTTATCGTCAGCATCGGGCGATCCAAGTTGGAACGCAGCACGCTGCCCGCACTGAGGAACACATTCTTTTGCCCGCGCAGCGTATCGCTCATGCTGTAGCGCTCGGCGGTGTCGTCGGCGTTGAAGAACAGGGTATCGGCAGCCTGATTCCCTTCCAGATCGGTGATACGCAAGGTCTGGCCCGCTTCGATGCGCTGCAACCAGTAATCACCGGCGTTCACCTGCTGCTGGAATTTAGCTTCGGCGGGATAGAGTAAGCTTTCAGTGATCATCAGATTTCTCCTTGCAGCTGATAGAGCGCGTTGTTGCGCAGTCCGCGCTGATTTTCGGCACGCGCCAGGCAAATGTCCGGCAGCGGCGCGCGCTGGGCGTCCAGTGCGATCTGCACCGGCTGGCGCGGATATTCGCTGCTTACATTCAGCGGATGCGGGCAGGTGTGTAGGATCACCAGCGTGTCCATGGCGAAGCGCAGCCGCACCTGTGCGCCAGGCGCACCCTGCTGCTCCAGTTGCAGCGTGCCGTTATCATCGGCGCGCACCCTGGCAAACAGGTTGAGGCATGAGGCCATATCACGCTGGCCGAGGCCGTATTTCGCCAGCTCGACGAGGAAACTGTCGTAGCCGTTTTGATGGCGCAGATTGCGCGCCTGCTGATAGTCGCTGGCGCCGAAGCGTGCGGCAGTGTGCTCAGCATTCAAGGTGCCGCAAACGCTCTCATGCCAGCCGAAACTGTCTTCTTCGATGCCGCAAAAAATGCGCCCCATATCGGAATAAAGGCAGTGCCCGGCCGTCAGGCGGAAAGTGTGCTGGCACTTCAACGTATCGGGCGCGTTGTAGCGCTCCAGCAGATTTTCCGGGTTGTAGAACAGCATGCCGACGTTGGCACCGCCTTCAATATCGGTCAGTGTCAGCGCGGTGCCGCCGCGCATCACCAGCGACCAGTGCGATCCCGCTGGTAACAGGGTTTGATAAGCCTTCATGTAGTGCTCCTTTAAGCCACCTGCGGCTCAGACGGCAGGTCAGCAGCGGGCTGGTCGCGATCGAGTGGCAGGTCGTAAGTGATAGTCGCGCCCCAGGCTTGCGGCGCGTGCGGGTCATGACGCGGTTTGTCGAACACCAGCAGGCGTGAAGCCAGGCTGAAGCCCTCTTTCAGGTCATGCGTGATCATAAAAATGGTCAGGTTATGCTGCTGCCACAGGCGGGTAATCAGCTGGTGCATCTCGCTGCGAATACCAGGATCGAGCGCACCAAACGGCTCATCAAGCAGCAGGATACGCGGCTGTTTCATCAGCGCCTGTGCCAGCGCCAGGCGTTGCTGCATGCCGCCCGAGAGCTGGTGCGGGTATTTGTTTTGCGCATGCTCCAGGCCAACCTGCGCCAGCATTGCCTGCGCACGCTGACGAATCGCCTGGCGCTTTTTGCCCCACACACGTCCCAGCCAGCGGGCGCTGCTGAAGTCTTCCGCCAGCATCACGTTGCCGAGCACCGTCAGATGGGGAAACACCGAATAGCGCTGGAATACCACGCCGCGATGGGCATCGGGTTCGTCGGGGATGGGTTCACCGTCCAGCAGCAGTTGGCCTTTGGTCGGCGATTCGGTGCCAAGTAGCATGTTGAGGAAAGTGGTTTTGCCACAGCCGGACGCCCCGACAATCGCCACAAACTCGCCCTGCTCGACGTTGATGTTGAGACGTTCCAGCACCACCTGATCGCCGTAATGCTTTTCGAGGTTTTTCAGTTGCAGTAATGGCATGGTTCGCTCCTGAATCATTTCGCGTGATACCACGGCCAGCAACGACGGCTGATCAGCCGCAGCAGCAGGTCGAGCACAAAGGCCAGCAGCGCGATCCACGCCACGTACGGCAAAATCACATCCATCGCCAGATAACGGCGCATCAGGAAGATGCGATATCCCAGCCCTTCGGTGGCGGCGATCGCTTCAGCAGCAATCAGGAACAACCACGCTGACGCCAGCGACAAACGCACCGCATCCAGCAGACGCGGCATCATCTGCGGCAGGATCACGCGCCACAAAATCTGCGCGCTGTGCCCACCGAGCGTCTGCGCTTTCACCAGCTGCTCGCGCGGGATTTTCTCCACCTGCAACTGCAAATCGCGCGCAATCAGCGGGGTAATACCAATCACGATCAGCACCACTTTCGACACTTCGCCGAGGCCAAAGCAGATAAACAGAATCGGCAGAATCGCCAGCGGCGGCACCAGCGCGACTACGGTCACCAGCGGTGCCAGCACTGCCCGCACCACCGGCAGCGCGCCGGTGAACAGGCCAATCGCCAGCGCCAGCAGTGCGCTGATCGCCACGCCGCTCAGCAGGCGCATCAGGCTGGCGGCGGTGTCGGTCCACAACAGGTATTCCCCGGTGCGCGGGCTGGGCTGAAACGCCATGCGACTGATGGCGTCCCCCATCGCGTTAAACCCTGGCAACAGTTTGTCTGCGGCGTTCAGGCTGAGACGCGCATCCGACGCGAACAGATAGATCAGCAGCAGCGCCAGCAGCGGCAGGATGCCAAGCAGCAGGCGACCGAGCGGCAGCGGTTGGTAGTTGATCAATTTACGCATCGGCATCGTCTCGCTTAGAGCTGACCCGCAGCGGCCAGTTTGGTGAACTCATCGGTGAAGCGCAGTTTCAGGTTGTTGGTATCGCCCCAATTGCCTGCTGGCGTTTCCACGCCCACCACATCAGCACTCGGTGCGCCTTCACCCAGTAAACCGTGCTTGAAGGAGAACTCTGCGACCAGCTGCATGGTGGCTTTCAACTGCGGGCTGTCGACAAAATCGAGGGTGGTTTTGGCATCGCTGAACAAGTGAGTGGCGGCCAGCTGCTGATCGAAGCCCGCCAGATCGGTGCCGGAAGCCTGCGCCATTTGCGTGCGCGCAGCTTTGGCGCTGTCACTCGCGCCGGACATGGTTTTCAGCGTTTCATACCAGGCACCGGTCAGCGCCTTGCCCAACTGCGGATAGTTTTTCAGCGTGGCGGTATTCACCACCAGCAGATCAAGGATTTCGCCGGGGATTTGTGCTGAAGAGAAGATTAAATGACTGTCTGGCTGCTTTTCCGCTTCGGCCAGCAGCGGGTTCCACGTGACGATGGAATGCACGTCAGAAGTGCCGAACGCCGCCACCAGATCGGCATCCGCGGTGTTGACCACTTTGACATCCTTCTCGCTCATGCCCGATTTCTCCAGCGCACGCGCCAGCAGATAGTGAGAGACCGAGAGTTCGACCAGATTGATCGGCTTGCCTTTGAGCGAGGCAATGTTGCCTTTGCCCTTCAGCAAAATACCGTCATTGCCGTTGGAGTAGTCGCCGACGATCAGCGCCGTGCTGTCCACGCCGCCGGTGGCAGGGATGGTCAGCGCATCCATGTTGGTCATGGTGCAGCCGTCAAAGCCACCTGCGGTGTATTGGTTCACCGATTCGATGTAGTCGTTGACCTGCACAAACTGGATGTCGATGCCGTATTTATCGGCCCATTTTTTCACGATGCCGCTCTGCTGGGCGAAATCCCATGGCATCCAGCCCGCGTAAATGGACCAACAGATCTTGAAGGAGGGTTTGTCGGCGGCCAGCGTATTGACGCTGAACAGTGCGACGGTGCAAAGCAACAGCAAGCGAAGGCAGGCTTTGATCATGATGGTTCCTCTGGCGTTAACGGGCGAAATAAAAGCAGGAGGCGGCGAGCAACGATCTCGCTTTCCTCCCGGGCTTTTGTCCCGCCGTGTAACCGTCAGAGGACGGTCGGTCACTCTCGGACCAGCATCTTTCGACCGGAACCCTAGTGACCCATTGCAAATTGTCTGGCGACATCGGTTGCCCGCTATCGCTCCTGCATCTGCATAAACACATTCAAAAAAAGTGCCAATATTTCAATTCATTGAAAAACAACATCATTCACGTTATTTCCATTTCGAACGGTTCGCCTCGTGCACAGCAATGCAGCGTGAGCGCACCAACATGAAGCGCAACTTCCACCACGAATATTGATGCACCTCGCAGTTTTAAACGAAGCCCGAAAAAAATTTTACTTACTGTTCAAAGGGTTATTCCTGTCACGTACCTGTCATCTTTGAACCAATCCAATATTGGTTCGCTTCTTGCCTAAGCTGATAAAGCCGATTACTC
>Ga0157363_1004768_pt1 | contig 12564 bp, 3 predicted proteins | sample AttsexASBM1_FD_111477 | JGI IMG/M metagenome (GOLD analysis project Ga0157363, IMG submission 111477) | Fungus gardens microbial communities from leaf cutter ant in Ribeirão Preto, State of São Paulo, Brazil - Atta sexdens ASBM1 | ecosystem: Host-associated > Fungi > Mycelium > Unclassified ...
CTTCAAAAACAATTTGCGTTTAACTCCTGTCATGGTCTTGAATGATTTTGTTATTTATGTTTAAAATGTAATTTATTCGTGCGGACAATACAAAAGTTGCGAAGATAATGTATCAATTAACTTAAAATAATCAAATTACTCTTAAATATATTATTTAGATATTAATTATATAAAAATGAGTATTTGATAATAATTAGATATTTTTAAGTTTAATTATTTTTCACGTAGTATATTTTTCATTTTTAATGATCTCGACTAATTGTTTCACCAGTTCCTTATCAGTCACGTTAACAAAATCATCGTTATTGATGCCCATCTTGACTCTGTTCGCTCCATAGATTACCATTTTCCTTTTTTTCGCTGACGCGTGAAATTCTTTGGCACCGGATTCCATGATTTTACGAATGTTATCTTTTGTGATGCCAGCTCCGGGCATAATCACTAGTTTCTGGGCTTTTTGTACTAATGTTTTTATCAGCTCTAATCCTTCCAGAGCAGTATTTTTTTGTCCTGAAGTTAGAATTCTCTCAAAACCAAGATCAGCAAGGAGTTCCATCGATTTGATAGGATCATTCGTCAGATCAAAAGCGCGACTGAATGTTACCGGCAAGGGACAAGCGGCGGAAATAATCTTCTTGCACGCAACAATATCAATGTCGCAATCGGAAGTCAAAGCGCCAAAGACAAACCCGTTTACGTGATGATCCTTAAGAATTTTCAAATCATACAGCATGGCGTCGATCTCTTCGGAACTGTAGATGAAATTACCACAGCGAATGCGGATCATAACATACAGCGGAATCGTCGTGAAACTTTTAATTTGTTGAACTAAACCTAGACTAGGTGTTAAACCACCCTCCGAGAGAGCCGAGCAAACCTCCAATCGGCTAGCACCACCTTCTATCGCGTTTCTAGCGGACTCTAAAGAATCGATGCAGATCTCCATCTATCAAAATAAAATAATTAATTAATTAGCTGATGATGTCTTTTAATACGTATTGATGCGTCCGCATTTTTTAAAAAATATAATTAGAATTTCCCAACAACAAGTCATTATGATATCAAAATGATTCTGAAATGGTCATCAAAAATCATTTTTCAATCATCTCCGATTCATTTTAATATCACTTTGATGTTATTGTGACTTGTTATTGTGACTGTTGTGCTGTTTGGGTTTTTAAATTATTAAAAAATTAATAATTAGCTTTATGACAAATTATACATTTAAAAAAAACTGATATATATATATATATATATATATATATATAGAAAAAAAAACTGATTTACTTAAAGCAAAATTATACTGATTCACAAATATTTTCTAATTATATTTTTTATATTTTTAACTGTTCTTAACAATAATAAAAATAATTTAATGTTTAATGAAAATATTTTTTTTTATCTTTTTATACTTGTTATTGTTAATAAAAAAATTATTAATTAATGAGAAAAAATAACGTAATAAAAACAAATTTTAATCTAGTATATATAATATCGTAATATAATGTTCTAATATATTTATATAATATACATATAGCGCATTATAAAAAAAAAATATAATATTATACGCGGATTAACAGATATATAAAAAGTATATATCATATGTAAAAGTTTCATCATATGTTGACAAAACAGTGTACAAAGAAATTTATAAATACATATATTATCGATTGAAGGAAATAAAAATTATTCTCAGAATAATGTTTCCTGTTTTTATAATATAAAGACTCATTGAAGCATATAAAAAATTGTTGACTTACCTTCTGTTTGAGTTTTTTTATTAATAATTATAGTTTCAAATAGACTCGATTAGCTTTATATAACTGTATTCCAATTATATTATATTTATTCAATAGTAATTATTTTTGATATGATTTGCATTATTAATGACAAAATTACATACATGTATATTTACTTTGATAAGAATTCGTTGTTTAAACTTGTGTAAAAGAGCTGCATCAACGAATAGCTGCTGCACTATATAAATATGGCTACCGTCCGATGCCTCTTACGCGCAAGTCTCGCCATCTGTATTTTATTTTCGTGATACATTACGTAATGATACGATATCATATTTGTTGATTACAAATTGTTCACTTTTGACAGATATTATGAAGCGATAATAAAACTAAAAATACAAAGCTAATTACTCTAAAATGTTTTTCATAATAACGATAACGTTCTATCAATATAAATGCGCTTTAAAATTTTTGTTTTATCTACGCATAAATCATATTTTTTTATCTAGATGCAGATTTATATTGCGGAGATTATAATAAATATAGATGTATAAAATTCTTATTTATTGAGGGACAGGTTCGGATACAAGATTTACGAAGCGTAATGTAATATTGTATTATACAACATATATAATAAAATAATACCAAGTGCGACGCACGTAAATAATATTAATAATTATTATAATATAATAATAATAATAAAATCAATAAAATAATAATAGTAACAAATATCAAGCGAATTTTATGGTGAGCGATGACAATAAAGTTTAAAAATTGAGAAGATACTTTATAGCACGTTGTAATTATATCAGAATCAATTTCGATATTTCATTGATCTTTCATTATAAACTTTAAAATATATTTTAATTCAACGCAACTTGACGAAAAAAATCGCGCGCATTTTTCATTATTTCCTCGCATTTTCCATTATAATTTAGATCATATTTACGTTTTCGATTTACGAACAGTAAAAGAACGAAAGAAAATACGTGCATTCTTTTCGATTCATTTGTTCAACATTTGGCAAGATTTACACTTCGAAAAGATTTTCGCATGCAGAGACCGTTTTCTCGGAGCGAGTCTCCGATCATCGCGATTCATTCCAATTACCGTTAAATATACAATTATGCGTTCTTATACGTACGCGATAATAACGTAATAAAATGTACAATTTATCATAATCATCATCGCGTTTTGACCATAGATGGATCTAATTTATCATTCACGAGGGCAAAATTGTAAAAGATATTATATCTCTTCCGTAATGACATACATCCTAAAATGTATTTCCGAAAGGGATTATTCCCTCTTCAAATCTTTATCTAGATCCACCTAAAATTCGACTAAAATAGCAATTTATAGCCAGGGAAGAATTGAGATGGAAGACTTGGAAAATCAGAGATCGCCATTCGAGACCGCGATTGGCGATGGGCTCGCGGAATTGCTGGAGTTCGTTGTCGCCCATTTATTCTTGTGCGGGTCGACACCGAAGCCCTCGTCATAGTTTCCCCGTGTAATAAAAAGTTGCTTGAAGTGCGGGATACAGTACAGCTTGCCGTTATTCAGAGTGAAGGAGTCCATCCTGTTTGAACACATTAATAATGTAACAATAACTATACTTAACAATAATTTCGTAACTGTATTTAATTGAAGAAATAAAAAAACGAAATAGAGAAGAAACAAAAATCGATTATAATGTATGTTATAATATTTGTGTATGTACATATTATATTATAATTAAAATTATTATTACTGCCACAGACAAAAAATATTTCTATATTTATACATACATTCACATTCATGTTAAATATCAAAATATTTTCGATAACTAACACTGCATTTCTTGACATTTTTGTAGGCTCTTCATTTTCTTTAAGCGAAATATGTTTAGTACAGGCTATATTATAATCTTATCTTACATCCAGTAAATGAGAATGGATTAAAATGAATTAAAATTTTTTTAATGCGTACTTTAAATCCATGAAAATGGATTGAATGGATTGAAATGGATTAGATCCGAGCTAACACTAATATTCGAAAAAAAAAAAACATTCATATTTAAGGGTTACAAATTTTATTCCTAAGACATTTACAATAATTATTACCTGATATTAACTATTTCAAATTGGTATTAAAAAATAATCATCTTAGTGGGATTTTAATCTGGGATTTTTAAATTATGAATTTTTTATGTTACTCGTTACACTTCTTCAATTGGTAAACGTGTTATTTATTCTCTACTTCAATTACAACCAGCTAAACCAGTGCACGAAATTATATAGATATAATAAAAATATCTAATAAAATATAAACAATTACAAATTTACATTACAATGAAACAACATTGGGTAAGTATCGGATAATTTAATCTCGTTTAGTTGATGTCGCGCCGTGATCAGCGTAATATTCGCTGTATTCGACTTGTGTTCACATCGATTATTCATTTTATTTCTAATCAAAGAGAAAGAAAAGAACATAGCTCAATTCTTTTTATATTATAACTTTTTTGAATTTAGACGAATTGTTGAATTAAAACGAAAAATTTCCTATAATTTATACAATTTATATAATTTTGAATAATTTAAGTAATGATCTATTAAAAGTTATGATCTATTTTTAAATAAAAACTTTTTTTATTCAATTAGATTGAAAAACTGCATTTCCTATTCAGAATATTGAATTGATCAGTATTCATGATGTACACAAAATACTATAATATTATAAAAATATAAAAATATAAAAATATTTATAATGTTTAATTTGACAAAAGTCTCTCGTACTCAAATACTATTTAGGTGTGAGATGTAGGCATTTGAGAGCAAACGCAGTTAGATAAGCGTATATCTGTTCAATAAAATTGAGTAATAAGTTTATAAAACTTTATTAATACGAACGTTTTGACTTTTTTTTTAAGCCATCTTCAGCGTATATCCCTAGTTTTTTACTGAAATATTTCATTACTTGGTGAGTTGAGATTGCCAATTTGAGTATTGATACCATTCTTAATTAGCTGTGTGACTGTTAAGATCTAGAATATGTTGTTATTTTAAACATTTCAAACAAAAAAAAACTATAGTATTATTTTTAGATTGAAAAACATACTCCATGCCATTTCTAAATGAATAAAAATGCATTCAAGATTGAAAAGAATTTATTTTAACATTCATGAATCTGTATTTCTAAAAATTTCAATCCATTTTAATCCATTTCAATCCATTCTCGTTTGCTGGGCATATAATATCTGACCTGATATAAGCAGAAGTTTACATGTCTTTTTCCATTACCTTAAAATGCAATTGCACTGCAGACACCGGAAGCATTGCTTATGGAAGATTTTGTTATTTGTCTCGACCTTCTCCAAGGGGTAGACCTTTTTCTCGCAGCTCTCGCACACCTCCGTGCATGTCGTCTGGATCTCCTGTACGATTGTTACGTCAGAGGAAATTTAATCCTTACGAATACTCCTCAATAACAACCGGATACCGGGGATTTATGTATGCTGAATGTATGATAGATTGTGTAAAGAGAGATGCTCTAATATAAGAGGAATATGTACATACACTACGCGAAGAAGAAGAAGAAGAAATGCCGCGTTTCTCGCATCAAGAGATCTTCCCTTGATTTCATCCTACCCACTCCTCCCTTACCAGATAGATTTAGCACCTGTTTTATTTATCATTTGTGTATTATTGTAATAAATGTTACACGTGAAAGATAAACAGAACAAGATCGTTATACATCAATAGAAATGATACGCTAAAAGACGCAGTAAACTAGACTATTATCGCTTCGCTATCTATGCTAATAACAAATCAGAAGAATTTGAGAGGCCGTTAACAAGGACTCGCAATTTGTCACGCGAGATCTCCGTCAACATCTCAATCAACGGAGCAGATCTTTCGCAAATCAAAATCAGCTTAGCGCTTCCTGTTATAAATCACACTAATCTCTTAAGTCTCTTAAATAAATTCATAATTCGTAATTTGTATATTCACAACGGAAGTTATTATTGCACAAATGGAAAAAGGAAGACGGAGAAATATTCGCTGTCGAGAATATACATTTTCGATCTTTTTTCCTCTCTTTCTACAGTACTTAGATACATATCTAAAAAAATCGTACAATGCTCTCTTTTAAGAATGGGTCCTTCGCTTGAAATTCGAGGAACGCGATAGCGTTTTTACCCTGATATTACATGACCGAAGTCGTTCACATCCCTGTGCTTCTTCTATGAAGTATAAAATATGCCGAAAGTGGCATCGTGCCTCTACATTGACGACGTTCTCGTATTTAGAAGTAGCAGCGAAAATGTTATTTCTATAAGAATTTATGATAACATTTTATACGATTTCGTAGCGAGTATAAAAAAATAACGGACATGACAGTACAAAAATGATAAAGCCATAGATAAGAGAACATTTTACTCATAAGAAATAATATAACGTATTTTATCTAGAATATAATACAACTATACTGAAGAAAAATGTACTAAATTTTAATAAGTATTTATTTGAGTACTAGCGAAACATTTATTATATATAAACAATGTATTTATATGTATGTATATTTATTTGATACAAGAATCATTAATTTAATTCATCTTTGTATTAAGTAAATATTATAAATAAATGTTAAAGTAGTACTGTTAAAAAAATATTATTAAGATTTAGTAAATTTTTTCTCAGTATAAGATTAATATATAGAATAGATTTGCACTTTCTGTAAAACAACAAATACGTAGTCATAGTTTATCGTATTGCACAGGTGCTGAGATGCAAATATACAACGCGTGTTTGCGAAATAGTTTATTTGAATCACAAATGCGGGAAAGCAGGCTCGAATGCGACAACACGAGAACGAAATTATCGTTTCCGTTTTTCCACACGAGTATAAAAATCTACTTTACCACGGCGCTAAGCTGTAAAAAGATTCGAAATTTGTAAAAGCGATCGAAATAGCTACGGTCCTAACCGCCAGTCGGCCCCAGAACACCTCGACAGTATCTGATACTTCTTTATTCAGGCCTTTATCGCACACGTTAAATTGGAGAAAGCATTACCTTTTGCTCCTCGTTCGTCATTCTCACGCACTTTTTTTTCTTTCGCACTCTTACTTTCTCTCTCTCTCTCTCTCTCTCTCTCTCTCTCTCTGTCTCTCTTCATTTAACGTAAAACTTGGCACTTATGAAAATTAGAAATCTAAAGCGGCAGAGGAAGATCGTAACGATGAGAAAAAACTTTGAATCCATTTTGTATGTGCTTGATGTTCATATTGTGATAGTTTCATTTTCTGCATTTGCTGGTATATATTTCATACATAGTCTAATATTTTATATTAGATAAATCTCGAAAATTTTATTATTATTTACGTATTGTTTTAAAAAGTAAATCATTTATATAAAAAAATCAAAAAGGCACATTATACGATGAATCACTAGTAAAGACTCCGTTCAAATTAAAATTATAATTCGAAAAAAATCGCTTAAAAGTTTAATAAAATTTGGCACATTGCAGTATTATAATAGTTTACAATGTTTACATCACTTTAATAAAAATTAAAATATTAAGATATCTAACATCTAATTAATTAATAAAGTAAGGAAAAATTGAATATACATCGTTACGAATTTCACTGCTTGAAAGCGAATCCATCTTATGTTTTAGCAATCGCACGTATGTGGATAGAAAGAATTTATTTTTTTTTTCAAAGATTCTTCCTGACAACGATAAAGCCAACATACGTATGACACAAAAGATGGACATTCGTCTTTTATTGTGTAAAGTAAATTAGTAGACAATAAAGTTCTCTCTCTGTTATATATATAAGTTGAGCGTTTCTGTGTAACAAATATTTCCATGGATTACTAATAAAGCAAGATTTCTATTACATACGCAATGAAAAATTTTGCAGCTGTCCAATTCAATTTATCATTTAATAAAAATATTTATAAGAAAATAATGATTAATAAATCTAAATCTTTTCATAACGCCGTAATCTGCAAATCAATATGTATTAAATTTCTGCATGCTTTTTCTTCTGCGTGACTTGGCATGTTATGCTTCAAACGGTTTATTGCCATCTGTTTGGAATTGATTTTGCGATAGCATATATCTTCCATTCTAATTGGCAATTGGACGAAACGCTCAACAAATCTAATAATCGCGCAAATTCTCATAGTACAATAACGTATTAACACATAACATATGATACAATCTACAGGCTAAGATGTACTATACGAACATAATTCGAGTGTGTTAAAATCATCCCTAAGAAAACGCAAAGTCGTTACAATAATCGACAATAATCGAATTTTATTGCCGTTTATTTTTTCCTTAATGCACGAGATTAAAAAAAATTGCCTTTCCATCGCGGTTCCAACGACGGTTCCTCTTCCTCTTCCATCGATCTTCTTCTCTTTCTTCTTTCACTTTTCTCGTAATCGAATTAATCTCCTGGTGTGTATTTTCTTCGTCTCTCTCCCTTTCTTTCTCTTTCCTTTACTGCTTCACGTCATAAAAAGAAGAGCACTTGATTTGTTTGTGATTACTTTCACTTTATATTACCACACGACACAAGCGGGCAGAATTTTGATCAAAATATCGCAGGCAGATTTCAAACGAAGAAAAAAATATAAGAACAATAACGCCAAAAATAAAAAAGAAGATAATCACATCAATCATGCTCGATAAAAATCAATAAAGGAATAAAAGTAAAAATTTCGTTACTTGCAGGAAATGTAATTGGAACTTAATGTGGAATGTGTATTCATTAAATTTTGTATAATTATTTATTTCGGTTTCACATAATTTTCTTTTATTAAGATATCCAGCTATTTTTATCTTTTTTAACTACGAAATTGCAATTTTATACTTTTATTTTCCAATCACATAACAATGAACAATAAAGAATCAATTTTACATTATAATGAGTGGATTTGGTGAGCGAATTTGAATGATGAATTTATTTTTTATACCGCATCAACACTTCGTTAATAAGAAATACATCTCTTTGCAAAAGAAAAATTCTAGAAATATAATTGATTTATAACTTTTAGTTTCTATAATATTTAGATCTATAATTTTTAGTAATGTAGACTAGATTGTTATTGTAGAGCAGATTGATTATTTTTCTAAAATATATTTTTAATTCTTATTGTTTAATCGCGGATATTAAAAACTAAATAAGTAAATATAGCTTAGAAATATATACCGATACTACAATACGACATTTATCAATGACTTATGTACTATATGTTAATATAATTGCGATATTATTGCAAAAAAATTGAAAGCGGTAATGTGATGAGAAATTATCTTATTTGTTCCATAAAAGGATGTAATAAAAAAGAGAGTGGATAACATGAATTTATGTTCGCAAAATCCATTAAATATATGAGGTGAAAGATTGTCACATTAAATTATTATAAGCAATAATTAACTCTCATCGCAGAATGTACACGTTTATATATAAATATATTTTACTATTATAATAGTGTAAAAATATATAAATTTTCGTTACATAAAAAAGATGAACCACATAAAATAAAATAAAATACAATAAAATCTTAATCGTGCATTTTCCACGCATTGGTTCGAATTGCGTCAAAATGCTGCAATCATTTATTAACTCAATAAAATGTTAATTTAAAAAATATTAATTACTTTAAAATATTATATTTCATTGTTTGTTTTGACTTTTTTGACGCAATACAAACATGCTCAACGAATAAAATACACTTATAATTTTAACATATAAAAACAGATATAAGCACAGGCACTGACAACAATTCAAATCACACCATGCGCATACTTTACAATGCCGAATCGTCCATAAATAAAAAAAGGGAATTTATCGGGAAAGATATTTAATTTAAAATTTCTGATTGGATTATAATCGCAATAATTTTAGCTTTATTTAAAAATAAATATTACTAATACTTAAAATCGCAAAATTGTTATACATAATGAGAACAGGATAAAAATTATGATATGATTTTTTTCAACTTATATTTAATTTAAAAAATGTTAATATTACTTGCAAATATATTTTATATTACAATTTTTTTAAGAAAAGCACTATCGCAATTATAAACTAATCAGAAAAGCGTAATATTGTTACGGTAAAAAAAAAAAAAGAATCAGAGGTATGTTCCCCAAATTTAAATCAATAGTAATTAAAAATCAGGAGGAGTGGTGATATGAAATGATTAATTATAATAGATGCAGGAAGAATAACGATAATTACACAAACGACAAGTCACAATATGATATTGGACCAAGTCGAGGAGACGTGCGCGATTATATGGATCAAGAAAATGTACTTACCACAAATCGATTGACTTTGACCTTCGGTGTGCGCGGAGACTCGTTAGCCTGCGAGCCAAGGGACTCGAAACGAGCTCTAAGACTGCTCGCCGATTCTATGCTGGACTGCTCGCCCGTACCCTGGGCCATCTCCATTTCGGCAACATGATGATTGCTGACCTTGCCATCGGTCTCCTCCCAGTGCTCGAACTTAGCACGTAGAGTCTTGGCGCGCACCGCATTCTGCGCTTGTTTCAAGAATTCGTCCTCTACCTAGCTCGATAACAGGCGAAATGATTCCATGAATTATAGGGTGGAGTCGTGTCGATTGGGAATAAAGAACTGTTTTTCCGAAATTTTGAATTTTGGGACGACTTATCTCGTCCCGAAAGTTTGTGTCGACTTTTTAAAATTGTCTAATAACGTTTAGGCAGCCTTGCTCTGGTCACTTTCGAGATTTTAGTAGATCATCGCATTTATTAATAATTAGGAAATTATATATATCTGGCGTGAAGAAAACTTGTTAGAAAAGAGCAAAAAGAAGAGACAGACTAAAAAAATTTCATAATTGAAATCAATAATTCAGTCTTATTTTAACATTACATTTTACTTATCTGATTAGTAATAAGGCTCATAAATTTCAAAAAAACTAAGAAAAAAGAGGGCTACGAGCCAAAAATTATTATATAAAAACAGAACAGGATAAAGATTACATTTTACACAAGAAATACAAAATAATATCTATAGAAATAGAAAGTTTTGGAAAGATACTAATTCGATGTATTATGAGACATGCAACTTTTATATCGTTCTTATTATAATCCTTCTCTTATATATTTATATCTTTTGTATTTCTTTAAAATTTTTCAATTTTTCGTTAAAAAGTCTTATGCGAACATAAACCTTATCAGAAGCACGGACATAGTTGGGATCTCTCTCCTCAGCGCTTTCATCACCATCGGTTTCTTCGCCCTCTTCATCCTCGCCTTCCTCCGAGTCCGAGGCCGTTGCTTTGGCGAATTTATCCTCAGGGGGCGGTGTGAAACGTTTCAAGGGCTTCGGACCATCCGGCAGTTCTTCCTTGCATGCATTCTCTTCCATCTGCCGAAAGATGGACAGCATCTTCCTCGCTGTGTCTGTGCGCACCACCTCGTCCACCCTGTCGTCGGCTCTGACTACGTCTGGATCGCGGTAAATCTCGCGATCCGGTGAATCCATCTGCGAAAGAAAATACATGTTTAATAACAATCAAATGTAAGTTGAAAAAAATCACATAACTTCATTATTATCCCGTTATAAAGCAATTTTATAATTCTACTTAATTATTATTTTTATATAAGGTAATATTGAACTATGTTTCGTAATAAAATTATTTCTTTTATTTTCGGAACATCACGGAAAAAAACACAGCTAAAAACTTCACTGATTCAGCAAATCTACAGTCGTAATATACAGACAGTCAATTTTCTATGTTAAAATAACAAAATTAATGAATAACATTAGTGATTCGTTAAACCATCAAATCTTTTTAGCTATCGATATTGAATTCGCGTAGTAAATTATAGGTTTGCTGTAACATCCAATTAATTTTTTCCATGATGTATTGATTTTTTGATGAAAGAATGTATTTCATCGTACCGAATACTTTCAACCATACTCGAAGTATATTATTCTGAAATTATCTTTTAATTAAATTATATAATTCAAAACCATATATTTTTTTAATTTAACGTGAATAGATTTTGAAATACAAAGTAATTATTTTTATCAAAGAAATAAAATTAAATTGTACAAATATATTTTATATGTAAAGAATTAATTGTATTAATTATTTTAATAATTATTAATAATTTATGTAAGTATTTAAAGTTTTTGTACATTAATTATGTTTCTTTCTTTTTTTCTCATACTTTTTTATAGACAATATATCACGAAATTATTGCAAGTTGAATATATCTTCGTGTATCAACATATTCATTTATTCACATAATTGATGCTGTTTCGAAATTCGTAGAGAGAGATTATATAAGACGACAAGGACAGATAATATTCAATTAAGAGCACACCTATATTGTTTATCGCTTGATAATTTTAAACTGAATGATTGAATCATAATACATCGTCGGAGGACTCAGCTAGGCCGAAATGTTTCTTTTTACAAATCGTATCCGGCATGAGTCATTCGAGGATTCTGAGTCAAGCGTGAGTGGTACGGTTATAAATCTTATGTAGAAAGTACATATATAGATCTTTCTTTTTTTTAATAAAAAATATTATATTATAATGAGTAAGTAAACGTAATATATTTTTGAGAATTAAATAACATTTTAAAGAAAAAATAGCTACATTCATGAATAAAAAATTCAATTGCACTCAAATTACAATCTTGAAAAAAATCAATGTAGAAAATAAATTAATAAGAAGCCATGCAACATACACAAGTAAATTAATAAATATTAGCATGCTTTGCATATTTCAACTAATTGTAAGATAATAATTGTAATATAAAGATTTCTATTATA
>Ga0157363_1004769_pt1 | contig 12564 bp, 13 predicted proteins | sample AttsexASBM1_FD_111477 | JGI IMG/M metagenome (GOLD analysis project Ga0157363, IMG submission 111477) | Fungus gardens microbial communities from leaf cutter ant in Ribeirão Preto, State of São Paulo, Brazil - Atta sexdens ASBM1 | ecosystem: Host-associated > Fungi > Mycelium > Unclassified ...
CGGGCGGCAGTGCCTGCAACTGGCTGTTCACCATGTCCCGATCTTCAGGTTTCAGCAGGGAGGCGAAGTCATCTGGAAGACAAACCGAACCGGTTACGTATGTTTTATCTGTTGTATTAGTAGAACTACGTACGTAACTGTTCGGTTTCCGAACCCGGCTGTTCTTCCCCGTATTATCACTGTGTTCGGATACCAAACCTGGCATTCTCGCCTCCACTTTTCGACTGAGTTCGGAATCCGAACCCGGTGAATGTCCCGCCTGCGCGAATGCGGCACGGCAAACCAACTCATCAGGGCTTTGTGCTGAGCCCAGCCGGGCCTCAATCATCTGGAGATAGCTGCGGTGGTGATGCATGCCGGGATCAAGACGGATTTCACTGAGGATGGTTTTGGCCGTGTTGCTGATAGTGCGATTGGTGCTCAGGCAGGCTTCCGCCACTGTTTTAAGCCAGTGCGGATCAAAGGTTTCTGCATCGGCAAAGGACAAAGGTTCATCATGCTGCGCGTAAATATTCCCTCTTACCCTTCCCTTTTCATCCCTGACGCGTTTGCACAGGCTTAACCAGCCCGTGATACGCAGCATGAGGAGTATCCGGCTGATAGTCTCTTTTGATGCTTTGCCCTTTCCCGGCGTTGCCAGTTGCAGCTGCAATTCTTCATAGGATGGAAAAACGGCACCTTCATTACTCAAAGCGTGCAGGCGGATGATTATCCAGCCCATTTTGTCCAGCGGAGAGAGGCGCTGATCGAGAAGCAACCGGCGCGGCATGGAATCATGTATGTTTCCCGTGAACAGCAAGCCACCACGTACATAGCTGTTCTGTTCATCAGGGGAACGCGCTGACATCTGCGCATTGAGTTTTATGACTGCCTGCTGGATAAGGCTGTCATCCGGTAATCTCATTTTTCACCTTCTGAATGCAAAAAAATGCTGAGCGCTGTGCCACTTCAGGGCCCACCGCTCAGCATTCTGATAATGTTCAGTTTCGCACAGCCGTGTTATAGCGCTCGTGATTCATCATTTCCCAGGTCCGACCTTTATCGCGACTGAGCAGTCGCCAGAACGGGCCAAGATCAATCTTGTAATAGCCGGTCCGGTTTTCATTCAGACGTTTATAATTTCGTTCACCCTGCCAGAATCGCCTGACCGCGCCGGCTGCCTTTTTCCGCAGGGGATCGGGGGCGCTGACTGGGGCTATAAGGCCCGGTATGATCTCCTCGAACCGCATTTGTACCTCTTGCTGATTACAGTGAATAATTGCTGCGTGAACTGAGTCATGCTCTTTTACGCGTGGCCGTCGTCAGATTTTCACTTTCCCACCTGAGCACGGTGTTCCAGACGGCGGTCAGTGACAGATCCAGCTGTTCGGCAGCCAGCAGCATGAAATCCAGACCTTCTTCTGTCCCACAGCGCAGCGTCGGGTTATCACCGGCGGCCCAGATATTCCAGAGCTCAGCACTCTGTTCCTCGCTGAGCACGGCCCCCCGCCCCGCACGGACTTTTATACCTGCAATTCTCCGACGCGCCGCCACGTCGTTACTCATCAGCCCGAAAAAGTGCTCCATCAGTTTGATGGAGCCACCCAGCGCAAGCGCGCGGTCGATACGCTGTTTTCGCGTCTGCTCAGCCCTCGCCTGCATAACCAGCCGGGCGAGGTTGTCCTGATTGATGGCAAAGGTCAGCACTGATACTTCGCTGTTAATGATGTAGTGAATATCCTCCACGGTCATGTCCCTGAGCATGGCGATGTCTTCGGAATTGAGGCCCATCTTGTCGCAGCGACGTATGAAGCCGTTTTTCAGCTCCATGACCAGATCGAGCAGAAAACCGTTAGCCGCGCGGGAGAGGTTAGTGTTCATTGTTTACCCTTCATTGACTGAATCAACAGGCGCAGCCTTTAATCGCTGCAGTTCGCGGAGACGGCGAAGGATCCTGATTAGCCGGAAAAGTGTCAGGGTCTGTTCGTCATCGAATACCGGTGAAGCTGAATCGGATGACCCGATCAGCAAATCAGATGAAAGACCCGTGGTCCCGGCATCGTGAGGCGCGCCTGTGAGCGATGCCAGATAAAGTGCCACGTCAGTTGCAGGGCTGCCGGAGACCAGCTGATAGCCCGACGCTGTATCGCCGTTGCAGGCGGGTTCAAGCGCCTCGCCACAGGCATGAGCGCTGGCGATTTCCCAGCACAGGCGCCATGCCAGACTTTGCAAGTGGTCGATATCGTCCTGGAGTGCGTTAACGTGCCACAGCGAATCGGGAATAATGTGATCCTGCTGTTCAGCAACATCAGGAATTGCTTCAGAAACGGGATCCTGGCTGTCGGGTTCAGCACGCAAATTGTCCGGGGTATTTATAAGCTGTTCAGAACTGTCATGTTCAACGCTGAGGGGCTCTGGAGTAACGGGGGCTGATTCTGCTGGGTTCGAAGAATCGGGAGAGCGTTGTCCAGCGCACTGTGATGGGTCAGACTGCGGCAGGTCGGATTCAGATACCTTCTCCGGGCTACCTTCGTGAAATTCTGCCGGTGGCACAATTTCACCCGCGGTGACACAGGGAGTGTCTTCGTGCGTCACGACGGCGTCAGGTTTACGGTTGCTTTTCAGTTCAAGCAGCCAGCCATCATAGTTGAGTTCTTCGCAGGGGAAGGCCTCAGTCAGGTCCCCAATGAGCTCATCTGTAAACATCTCCAGTGACCATAGCTCCGGGGAGTCAAACTTCCGGCAGCACTGGCCAAATACCGAGGTAAAATCTGCATGGGTTTCAACAAACTTTTCGGCCTGATACTGTTCCCACACTGATTCAGCGCTACTGCGAAGCCTGATAAGCTTACGAAGTTCCTGCCCGCCAAATCCTGAGCGCAGCAGTTCAGGCATCCACGGATAGAGGTGCCTGATCACTTCTTCCATACGGCTGACGCTGGAGTAATGCACGGGCAGACCCTGTTCAGCCAGAGCGGCCGCCAGTTCCCTCAGCGATACTTTTTTGCCTCTTTCTTCCTCAAGTAACTGCCGTGCGTCCTGCACCGACAGTGCTTTATCAATGAAAGTCAGCTGGCCGTGCGTCTCATTTTCCACCAGGTGTCCCGTCAGGCACTGAAAGCGGCCTGACCAGGGCTTCACGACGCAGGTCATCCGGTAGAAGCGTGGATCGCCGGTTTCGTCCCATAACTCACGCATGATGGCGTAGCGCGTGTTCCCGCCATCGCTGAAGGTCCATATCCCCTCGGGAAGCCGCGGGTCGCGGGTGACAAGCGGAACCGAGTTGAGACCCTGAGACCGGACTGACGCTTTAATGTCATCGTAACGGGGATTACGGCTTTTACGCGGATTGTCGGGATTCATGCATAACTGATCCAGTGTAAACACCTGAGCGATGCCTTCACCCTCTGGCACGATATTGCTAATCTTCTCGCTTTTTTTCACTGTGCTGGCCCCCGGTAATCATACCCAAGGTCATATCCCCCTTCGGGGTATTCACTGAAGAGAGTAAATTTGCCGTCAAACTGTGTTTTGATGGTGCCGGTTGGTCCCTGCCGCTGTTTACTGATGATGATCTCGGCCTGACCGGGCTGCGCTGTATCGGCGTGATAAACCTCGTCGCGATAAATGAAAGCGATCAGATCTGCATCCTGCTCAAGCGCACCCGAGTCACGAAGATCACCATTGTTGGGACGTTTATCCGCGCGCTGCTCAACCTGTCGGTTGAGCTGAGACAGTGCAAGCACAGGGCAGCCAAGCTCTTTACCCAGCGCTTTGAGCGATCGGGATATTTCTGCGATTTCCTGCGTCCGATTTTCCATATCCGGACAGCGGAGCAGTTGAAGGTAATCAACCATAATAAGCGAGGGCTTACCGTACTTACGGATATACCGGCGGGCACGGGTGCGAAGGGTAGCTGGCGTCTGGCTGCTGTTATCATCAATAATTAAGCGCTCCCGCCACTCAGCCATTTCTTTTGCACCCATGCTGATCCTGCCCCAGTCTTCATCGCTGAGATTGCCGCTGCGCAGGCTGCTGAGCTCTACCCTGCTGCGCATAGACAGCATCCGCATGGTCAGCTGATCGGTCGGCATTTCTATACTGAAGATGATCACGCTTTCTTCCGGGCGGCTGAGCAGTGCCCCGATACTCCAGCTGAGAGCCAGCGAGGTTTTACCCATGGAAGGCCGCGCGGCCAGAATGATGAGATCGCCCGGCTGAAGCCCGCACGTCATAAAATCAAACTCGGCCATTCCCGTGGCAGTACCGGTAATGCCATTGTCTGCCGCTGTGGCTACTTCCAGCTTGCACAGCAGCTGGCCCAGCGCCTGCATAATTTCCGTTTCGCACTCGTTTGCGTGATGCCCCTGCTCGCTCAGCCGGAAAAGCGCGTCTTCAGCATGAGCAGCTACGCTCAGTGAATTCGGCCGGTTACTGCTGATATCAGCCAGCAGCGAATTACCGATTATCTGCAGCTGTCGCAGCCGGCTTTTTTCCAGCACGATGCCGGCATAAGAGAGGATGTTAGCTGCGGAGGGCGTGTTTTTACTGAGCTCTGCCAGATAGGCAAATCCGCCCACCGTTTCAAGGCGTCCCTCACCTTCAAGAGCTTCACTGAGCGTGATCAGATCGAACGGCTGTAATCGGTATGACAGCTCGCTCATGGCGCGGTAAATTGCGCGATGGGCGCCAACAAAGAAATCGTCAGCGTTTATCAGCAGGTTAATTTCGTCCCAGCGGTCATTGTCGAGCATCAGCGCACCCAGAACGCACTGTTCTGCATCGGTATGATAAGGAATAGCAACAGCGTCTTTCAGCTTTTCAGGCATGAACAAATCCCTCCACAAAGTCGCGTGGATTAGCAGTAAACAATCAAACGAGGCGTCAGCTGGCAGCTGAGTGCGCGGCCAGTTCTTCTATATAGGTATCCAGATATCTGTCGATGAGCCCCTGAACAATTTTGGTGGCACTGACGACACGACCTGAAGAATGGGTAAGCCTGACCGCGCAGACTTCCGTTTTCATACGTCTGGCTGGACCTATGTAAACAATTGGCGCGGGGCTTCGGGCATCTTTGTCTGAGGGCATACTCTCTCCGGCTTAAGTTAGCGTATGGATTGGTTCTTAACTCAAATTTCAGGTGCAGGCTTCATTGTCCTGCACCTGACTTAATCCCGAATGCTCAGCAGCAACGCTCACCATGACAGTGGCGAGAATCTGACCCGCTCCATGAAAACCATGCCAGCTCTGATGAGATGGTATGAAAATCTTTAACGTTTTATTTATAAAGTCTTTAAATATTACCATCGCTTAAGGCTTTCATGCAAATATTTCCCATTTAATGGTATTTATTCCCACACCAAAAACTAAGTTTTCCTTTAGAATCAGGTGTATTGATTTCGCTTAAGGCGTACGTATGCTTGACACCATTGAGAAGAGGCTGAAATGTTGCCGTGCGGCAACCGGGACGTCGCCTCAGGAAGTCGTGAACTATGTTCAGCAGAAAAAGACCGAACTCTCTTACACCACATACACCCGCTGGGAGTCTGGCGGTACCGTGCCACCTCGACGCATTGATGTGATCAATCTGATTGCTGATTTCTTCAGCGAAAGCGGTCTTAAAGTCGAGGGGGAGTGGATCATGACGGGGGCAGGATTCCCGCCGCAGTTCACTGAATACACCCAGCTTGATGAAGATACTCTTTTCATACTGGCCAGCCGTCAGCTGCCCGACGTGGAGCTCATCCAGGTTGGCGGCACCTATGGGGAACCTTACGTCAGTTTCGGAGAATTCTGTATTGTATCGAACGAGCGAACTCTTGACCCTAACAACAACAAGCTTTGCCATGTAAGGCACAAAAACGGCTTGATAATTGGGGTGGTCAAAATAGTCGACGAGGATAACGTCACTATTGAGGGTGTAAGTAGCACGGCCATTAAGAAAGAGGATGTTCTGGAGTGCCGGAGAGTAAAGTGGATCCAAAAGAGGTAAAGCTTAATTTTCATCGCTGTAGTTCAGAAGTTATAAATTTCCTGAACATGATGGAGAAAACGACATACATCTCCACTCTGCTGATCGTAAATAATGACATTTTGGCTCATGAAAGTAATGGATATGCAGACTGGGACAATAAATTTTACAATGATGGTAAATATAAAGACAGCCTTCTTATAAAAATTGGAATTGAGTTAACAAAAATCGATAAAGGGGACGTCAGCACAGTCATCTGGGATGACGCGCTTCGCAATGATAAAAATAATGCCATTGATGAACAACGTCGTCATCATAATATTTACCACGGCATCAGCTTTATTTATGGCATTGAGAATAATTTAAGCATGGCGCTGAATGTCTGTACCGGGGCTGATACCTCTCAAAAGGAATTTGAAAATCTCATCCTGCCAATGCGATTTTCACTGCTGAATTACTTTAAGGACTTATAATGTTTACCAAAACCTATCCAGTAGACTAAAAGCACGTTGATTTTCAGGGCGTTGTGGATGGCCTGTACAATCCTTTCTATATGGAAGGGACCCGTCACGCGTTTATGAAAGAATAACTGGGCCTCGACCTGGAACATGAGTTCGCTGAAAGACGCCTTCACATGATCCTCGAATACACACTTCGCTTTAAAAAGAGCCTGTAAAAAGGGGATGAAATGCAGGTAACCTGCGCCCTGCAGGCGAATGAGAAGCGCAGTCGCGTCAATTTCGTTCAGCAAATACTGGTTAACGACACCATGTATGCAGAAGCCGTATGCACCGCGACCTGCATAGCTAACGGCAGACCTGTTGTTCCTGACGCTGTGAAAAATGCTATTCCGGTCTGAGTTAATAGAGGGAGCCCGGTCGGGCTCCTCCTTAGTTCTCAATCAAAATATAACGACTGTCCTTAATCTTATCCTTTCCTGCCAGATAAAATAAAGAGAGCCTCACTAAATATCCGCTCCGCTTCTGATATTTACCTTCCAGCCCTTCACTTTCATATATTCGGACCCTGAAAAAACGCTTGTCGTTACGCATATGTAACACGCCATTTCTTTCAAATGATGCCTGCACTGCCCTGCGATCATTATCGACACCCGTAGCCTCTATAAACTTAAAAGCGGCTCCCGGCAGGGAGATAAACATAAACCCACTTACGACATGAAGCAGACTGTCATTCTCATTAACGCTGAGCGTTTTATCATTGACAGACACTTTAAGCCACGATAAGAACTGCTCCCCCAAATTTCCCAACTCGTTCACACCTGTATCCGTGACAATATCTGAATTGTCGGCAGCCATTTTTTCTTCGTAATTTTGGCCCAGTATGGAATCGATGACAGAAATTGTTTCCTCCGGCTCAGGACTGATAATTAATTTTTCGTTTTCATTCCGGGTCGCTATTAACTGGTCATCACTGTTCCGGGCAGGGAAATCAGCATCTGAAATGACCGCGTCAGGACTTTCTGGTTGATCATCCACATCGGCGGCTGCAGGTTCTGCTGCGCCAAACATGCTGAGAAGGACGGCTGTATCATCTTCTGCCGCTAATGTGGCTTCTGGCTGCTCAATCTGTGTGCCGCTGTTTTCTGAAAGTGCTGAAGGTAAAGAGTCGGCCTCTTCGGCTGCGGTTAACAGTGATTCTGCATCCACAGGCGCTATGCCTGAGGCCAATTCTGTTGCCTCAACCGGTTCGATCCCGGCGAGTGCAGGGGCGGCAGTCTGGACGCTGTCAGGTAAAGTCAGCGCCGGCTGCACGGTGGCCGATGTTGATACAGCATCCACTGCAGGTATGCCCGATTGCGCTGGACTGGCAGGCGTATCGCAGATACCTCGCGCTTTGTCGAGAATATCCTGAATAAGCGGCATGGCCGTTGCATCCCCGGCAGCCAGTGAAGCCATCACTTTCATGGCCTGGCGTTCTCCGCTGAGCCAGGTCACGGCGTCAACGGGCAACAGCCTTGCGGCCATCATTGTTGCCGTAGCGGAATGGGCCGCATTGCTTATCCTGAACCTGTATGGCGCAGCCGGCGGCATAACGCCGGGCATCCAGCACTGCCCGTCCATTAGCTCACCTTCGATGCGGGTAAGTTGCGGCAGATGCGCGGTGAGCGCAGACCAGAAAACGATCGCGTTCCAGAGCGTATTTTTGGCGGCCTGCTCTTCGGGTGCCGCACCCGGTGGAAACATATGCCCTTTTGCCAGCCTGACGCTGCAGGCGGTAAATTTCAGCGTGAGATCGATGTAACCGCCCTCTTTACTCCATTCTCCATCAGCGCTGGCCGGCAAGTTTTGCACGCACTCGGCGAGTATTTTCAGCGGTGCCAGATAAAGCCGGTTATAAACGTCCTCCGGCAGAGACGTGTTCTCCCAGATCTGCCTCAGGAGTAGCTTACGTTGCGGCACAGAGAACAGCTGCGCGGCAGACTGCGGTGCGAAATATCCCGGCGGGATCTTACCGCCAGCCGGCGCGGGCTTTGCGGTGGACGGCCCTCCGGATATCATTGTCATAAGCTTACTGAACATTTTAACGTCCTGATGATTCGGATTGATTGCTCACATGAAGCGCAACACCGGCGCTTAAGTCTGCATCGTCCGGTGTTTCAGAGGATTCACTCAACGCGTCCAGGCAGCAGGTCACGATGCGGACCAGCTCATTGGGCACCAGAACCTTGCGCGCGCGCGTAACCGACACGTACAGAAGATTCAGCTCGTCTTCTTTATTACGCCGGTTAAGAAGCGGGTCGGTAATATCCACAAAATCGTCGTTGATCCTGACCGCATTCCACTCAAGACCTTTGCTCCGGTGCGCGGTCACTACCGTCACGTCAGCATCGCTTTCGCGCGTCACGGCCTGCTTTTTCAGTACGGCCAGCAGCGTTGGCAGGGGAAAGTACATGTCCAGCAGCCGCACCCCCTGCCCCATTTCCGGATCTTTCGTTGCTCTGGCAATCGACCGGTACTCTTCAAAGTCACGATAATCCCGCGTCAGCTGCGGAGACTGAATGCGATCGGGCATATCAACCGAAAGCCAGTACAAATCTTCCAGCTCGCCTATGCGGTATCCCTCCATGCCGCCCACCCAGTACACCTTTTTTTCCGCAAGGCTCGCCGTCAGGGCCGCACCAATTACACCCGCGACCGTCCGGCTGATAACACAGTAGTGCGCTACGCCGGCGGGCAGTTCGGATGCAATCTGATCCTCCCCGCCAAGGCCACAGACCTGACGGGATTCGCCGGCCTCAGCAAGCAAAGCATTTGCTATCCCCGCGACCGCCGCGCCAAACCGGAAGCTGTTTGTCAGCCAGAGCCGGTCAGCCGCTTCCAGCTGGGGAGAAACGAGCGCGTTTTCTGCTCCCCTGAAGCGGTAAATTTGCTGATAACGGTCGCCGACGAGGATGACGCGGCAGGGCTGGCTGAGAACGAACTGACGGGTAACCGGATTCGCATCCTGTGCCTCGTCGAACAGAATAACGTCCCATTTGCTCCCGAGATCGGGTGCTGACAGCTGATAAAGTTTGAGATAGATGTCATGCGTCACCGGAAAAAGTGAATCCATCCGGGTCATTTCATGCCATACGACCTGCGCCGCGCCGAGTATTTTCCCCGCATCCAGTCCGCCCCGGTCACTTTCATCAGGCAAATGCAGAGGGGAGATTTCTCCGTCAGCGCTGTAGAGAAAGGTATTAAGCGTGCTCAGCGCGGTGCGTGCCAGGAGCCAGTGGCGGGTATTAAGAATGCGTGCAATGTCCGTTACGCGCAGAGAGGTGACAAGTCGTGCCTGAAATTGCCGGCCAAACGACGGCCATGCAAGCTGATGGAACGTCCTGCACTCCACGTTAAAGGGAAACCGTCGTTCGGACTCTTCGCGGATCGCACGATTATAAGCCAGGTACAGCATGCGTTTCTGAGGGTTCGCCAGCGCGTAAGCTTCCAGCGTGGACGTTTTACCCGTGCCGGCGAACGCCGTAACAACGAGTTGTTTGCCTTTCCAGGCAATTATCTGTGCCTGCTCCTGCGTGGGTTGCATGTATGAAGTACCTCCTCCAGTGTCAGGTCCTGAACCATGCCCTGCCGGGAAGGCGGTATCCATCGTAAACTCAATGCTGATATGCAAAAAAAACGCCTCCGGAGAGGCGTGAGGGTCAGGCGGCGCGTTGCGCTGCGCGGCCAAGTTTTGCTGCCCACCTGCCGGTGTAGTGCAGCGGGGTATAAAGCACACGTCGCCGCTCAAGCGTCAGCGCGTTGCCGGTCACGACCTCTGCCGCAATGCCGCAGAGCGAGAGCTGTATGTAGGACATACTGGCGGCCAGCGGATCAACGTCCGTCACCGACACCCACAGCTGTTCTGAGACCGTGTAACCGCGCTGAGCAAACTCCTTAGCGAAGGCGATGACCATACAACCTGCACCGCTCGCCGGCTCCTGCAGGGTAATGAAGTCTTTTCCCTGCATCAACGCATCGATGCCTGAAAGCTGCATTGATGCCATCATTCGCGATACGTCCCACGGCGTGAAAAACTGGCCGCGATACTTATTACCCAGCTCAAGCTCCATAAAAACGCTGCCAAGAAAATCACAGCGTTCCTGATCGAGCGCCACCACGACGTGACCCAGTAACGCGGCCATCTGCGTGACGTCTTTCCTCTCGTAGCCGGCAATGATGCTCAGATACTGCTTTTCCAGCTCAGCATCGCGCGCAACACCGTTGTGCAGCGCAATTGCCGCGCAGCTGACGAAGTCTTCAAACACCTTGTGCCGGTGGTGATAACGGGCCGTGGCGTTGAAAAGCGAGAGGAATGCCTTGCGATGGTTGGCAGAAGTCATGCGTGTTCTCCATAAAAAAGGGGAACACGCCCCTGAGGAAGTGTTCCCCTCAGGGTGTGAGGCAAGCCTTACGGCTCGCCTTTTTTGGTTACCAGCTGTACGTGGTGAATCTCTCAGCCTCCGGAGCCCCTGATTCGAAAATCAGGATTTCCACGGCATCCGAACGCATCACCGAAACGATCACGCGGCGGGCCTCTTTCGACAGCCCGGCCTCTTTCAGCCGCAGAACCGGTGCAGAGCACGCGGTTAACCGCAGCAGGTAGCCGCCGCCGGTATAGTGTATCCACTCACCGTGATCGACTGAACGGGTCGTGATTTCATCCAGCAACGCATCATCGTCTGCGCTGAGATGAGCCGTTGACACCACGCGGCAGCGAAGATACTCACCGATGCCACTCATGCCTGCGCCGTCCGGTTTACAGACGATACTGTTTGGGGTTCGACGGGTTCGGCAGCCGCCACCAGGTGAATACCGTGCCTGCTGTCGTCCAGCTCGTCAATAGTCGCCTCCGCGCTGCAGACGTGCTCGCCACGATCGTAACAGTCATAGCCATCCAGTTCGTGAACGGGCTCGCTGTACCAGTGACGGATCTCACAGTCAAACGTGGATGAAAGCGCCGCAACCAGCTCTCCTGCCGGCGGGAACCAGGCGGAATCAAACGCCAGTTTTATGCTGCTCAGTCCTTCACGCTGCCAGCTGACGTTGTGACCTGCCGGCCACTCCATACCGTACTGACGACAGTAGAGGCTGCTGGCTGTAGACATCCCGGCAAGCAAACCTCCCGTGCCGTTCAGCTCGGCGGCCAGACGACTGGGAATTATCTGCAGCATATCGCAGGGCTGAGCCCGTTCAGGCAGCTGGCTCAGCCGTTCCCAGCACTGACCCGGATCGATGTCCCGGGACAGGGTGGCAACACCAAACCAGTCCGCATAGCGCTCCTCAATGAGTCGCGCAATGTGTCTGCGTGATACCTCCGGAATGCTCTCCCAGCGGATCGCGTCGATACCCGACTGATGGTAAAGCCGCTCAATTTTGCGCAGATGTTCACCGTCAAGCGGTACGTCATTGCGCAGTAAACCGAGCCACTGATCAAACGCCAGGTTGGCTGGCGTGCCCTGTCCCGTTCCGCTCTGCATTAACCCGGGAAACGGCGGAAAAGACTCCGTTTTAACCGGGCGTAACAGGCCGCCACAACCCGCCAGAAACAGCTTTATGCTGCGCATGACGGCGTGACGGTAAAGCGGTACGGCTTCACCGCTTATCCACTCCTCCATAATGCTGACGAGCGCGGATTTTCCGGTGATTTCTAGTCGGTTATGGCACCAGTCTGACATGGTTAATTCCTCTTATTACGATAAAAAGAGGGCACTGTCCCGTGAGGGTCAGTGCCCTCACGGGACGGCAGCGCGATCATTCAACGCTGCCGGGTTGGTGTGTTACGCAGCCTCAGCCGCGCTGTCTGTTAACTGCAGTAAAAATTCCGATGCTTCCCTTGCGTGCCGGCAGGCACGGAAAAGCGCCTTTTTGTCGGATTTCAGAACCTCAAGCCACGATTTTATGTAGCTGTCGTGCTGAACATCACCGAACACGCCGAGCTGAGCGCAGAGAAACGCGCTACCCATCTCTGCTATCAGCTCCTCAAACGCATAAACCGGATCGCCGAACTTTTTCGACGGTTTGGTTATGCCTTCTCGGTTCAGTCGTGACTCGTGACCGGTGGCGTGTACCACTTCGTGCAGCAGCGTGCTGAAGTAGTCGGCGTGACTGAAAAAC
>Ga0157363_1004770_pt1 | contig 12563 bp, 22 predicted proteins | sample AttsexASBM1_FD_111477 | JGI IMG/M metagenome (GOLD analysis project Ga0157363, IMG submission 111477) | Fungus gardens microbial communities from leaf cutter ant in Ribeirão Preto, State of São Paulo, Brazil - Atta sexdens ASBM1 | ecosystem: Host-associated > Fungi > Mycelium > Unclassified ...
ATGTCGCCTAATAAGCATTCCTTATGTAATCACAGATCCTCAGACACAACATTTCAGCCCTACTAAACATGCCTAAAAGATGTTAATCAGATGCTCAAGAATACTACCTTTCTTATGAGGAGGAAAAAGTCACCAAGCACACACTCAAATATTGATAGATATGGTAAATCGTGCTGCCGCCTATCAAGATGATGGGATCAGTGTTGTTTAGTCTTCACGGAAATTTCCGCCAGAACTGTGTAGCTTTGCAGCCACCCGAGTGCGCTACGCATCAAGTACCTTATATTGGTGTCGGCCTCGAAGACTTTAAGAACAAGGTATGGTGTTGGCTATTAGAATATATGGCGACTGACTATAGGTCGTAGATGGCCAGAAGCAAGGAACTCGCACCCGGAATTGGAAGCCTCAGTCGTTCCCAGCTCTTCGCCAAGCGCGGTCTCTTCAAGGGCCTCAAAAAGTCCGAAAAACCTGTCGCTGAGGAGTCTGCGACAACTATTGAGAAGACTGTGGGTGGTGCAAATAACGGGGGCCAGCGTCATGTCCCTGTTCACAAAGCCCCCCGCTATTATCCCCCTGAGGATGTGCATCAACCTAAGAAGAGCCGAAAATCTCATAAATCCCCCACCCTCCGTACCTCCATCACTCCTGGAACCGTGTTGATTCTGTTAGCTGGTCGTTTCCGTGGAAAGAGGGTCGTTTTCTTGAAGCAGTTGTCCAGTGGATTGTTGCTGGTGACTGGTCCTTACAAGATCAATGGTGTGCCCCTTCGACGGGTCAATCAGGCCTATGTCATTGCTACTTCAACCAAGATTGAGTTAGAAGGGCTGACGGTATGTGTTTGGCCGACTTGATCTTGTTCATGGCTGGAATCAACTTGGCAGGTTGATGAGAAGATCAATGATGCCTACTTCACCAGGGCTGCCGTGAAGAGTGCCCGCTCCGCCGAGGATGAGTTTTTCGAAGACGGAAAGCCCAAAGCCAAGGAGGCCTTCCCGGCTTCCAAGGCTGCTGACCAGAAGGCGGTTGATAAAGCTGTGATTGATGTTGTAAAGGAGACACCAGAACTTGGAAAGTACCTCAGATCGAGCTGGGGCTTGTCGAAAAACCAGTTCCCTCATGAACTCAAGTTTTGATGTCAAGGAGAGACAGGTTCATAGGATAATATGTTGTTTATGCAAGTACCATACAGTTTATGATTGAAGTCATTTCCATTTTGGTGGGGTCACGCGTAGGGAAATGCTTGCTCTTCGCAGCCATGCGCTTGCTGTGAGTGTAAGTGTTCGTCCATCTCTTCCCCGGGAACACAGAAGATTTTTCTGGGCAGAGTTCTACCATCGCTTGACGCCAGCAGCAAATGAGTTTCTCGACCTCGCCATTGCGCTTCCCTTTCCTCCGTCTTTTCCTCCATACGCATCTACCATTATCCTTGGAACTGTTCTCCTGCGTCTGGCGTTTCTGCCCACGGTGTTATGGGTATGTGATTCAGAGACTCTCGAGGGATACCGTGTTTATTTTCTGGCAGAGTCGTGGCAAGGTCGCCAAAATGGAGCAAGCTCAGAAAGACGTCGAGAAAATGCTTCCAGTAGTTCAGCGCCGGGAGTTTCAGGCCATGCAGACGGAAGGCATCCGCGGACAGAAGCAATTTCTCGTCGACACACATCGTGAACGCGTCAATGCCGTCGTATGTTCATGACACCCTGTCCACTAGCGCTGTTGACCCTTCACTCAGATGACTCAAAAATTCAGCGAGCTCATTAAGGAGCGTAACTGTGATCCCAAGTGGACAATACCCATTTCTGCCCTCGTCCAGGCACCCCCTTACATCGTGTTCTCTATGATTCTCTCTTGTGCAGCCGCCGATCCGCTCACTCCCTTCCGATCTGAATCCTTCCTAACGCTCACGTCGCTTGCACATTCCGATCCTACAATGACATTGCCCATCGTTCTCGGCGTCATTAGTATGGCAAACGTAGATACGCGGAATTGGTGGCTAACTCTGGCAGAGAAGGAGAGGGAAAAGAAATACCATGAGTGGAAGGCTGCCAAAGCCGAGCGACAAGGAAAACCCTACATACAGTCGCCCTTGAAGAGTATCATGAGGGGGTTGTCCATTGCGAGGATTGGGCTCGCTATGCTTGTGCCTGGGGTGCGCTTCAATATCCACTGTTGACCCGATTCATGGTTGAGGTTGAGTTTTGTATAGGGCGTACAATTATATTGGGTCGCGTCGGCAGGGTTTGGCCTCGTGCAGACAATCATCTTTGATTGGATCGATAGTCGTCGGAGAGGGCGCCAAGTAGTACATGGTACGACAAGCACTTGCGGAAAAAGAATTTGAAGCACCGGCTGCGAAACGTGTCATCAACCTTCTTTCTAAGACACTGAAACATGGGGCCTAATGTGAGTAGTATTTGGATACCTTGCAATGAGCCTAGCGGGATGAGGACAACGTGGTTCGGAAACCGAAGGGAGCCCACCCACCAGGGTTTGGGGCATCCGATGAATTGGTCTTGATCTAATTTGACCGTAACGCTCATCTGAATATGTCAGCTTTAAGGATCCTGTATTGACCATGCCAGCACCCTTCTAGACTAATCACTCGGGCTTTTATTAATCGCGCATCCTGTGTTTCAACGTGACACTTAGATTGGCTGGTATACATGTCCAGAGCAAAGATCGAAGGAACAAAAACTGAGCAGAGTTCAAGTAAGACCCGCAACTATAACCTATGCACAACACAAAAATCAAGGAGAGACGAGAGCAAAGTGAAGTATGCGATGAATGATTCATCCTAGACCGCCCCAAGGACCACGAATCCGACGGGCGAGGTGAATGTCCCTCGGCATAATAGTTACGCGTTTAGCATGTATTGCACACAGATTTCTGTATTTCCGGTCTTCATAAACATGTTTCAGGATTGAGGCACAGGACTCACGCGTCTTCAAATAAGTGAACCAAGAAGGCTTCTGCGGCCTCCTGCAGAGCCAATAAAGCAGAGCTCTGCCATCGAATTTCCGCGTCTCCATGGCCATTGAGATCTGTGGTCATATCCTCTGCAATTTCCCTCACCTATGCCATTCCCACCAATATTGTATCAGTTGTGGATACTCCAAGCAGAACGAACCAGGCCAATCGCGCACCAATCGTGAAAATGGCAATTTCCTCAGTAACAAATCTTTGCTCTTCTGATACTTTTTGATTTCCCGTATCGCAACTACACCCGGTTTGAATCTATGTTTCTTCGCTAGCGAGTAAACAATAATCCAAAAGTATCTCAGCAATCCTCTTGATCGTTAATCTTGTTCTGAAGGAGATATACCTTGTGCCTGTGGAGGTCGACTTATAGGCGGAACACCACCAGTACTTTTACGTGCAGTAGGGCGTTCCGCTAGGGCCGTTCTCTTTTCCCTTGGCGGTGAAGGTGTTGGAGGCTCTGAGTCTTCTTCTGGAGCTGCTTTCCGCTTCCTTGAAGGACCTGCATGACTCTGTGTTATTTGTGCCATTCAAATTTCAATAAAAGCAAAAAGGGCTTAGTGAAGGAGGAAGGGTGTTTTGTGTCCGTGCGGCAAGTTGAACCGCGCTGACCGAAAAAGGAAGGTCCAGGATTTAGGGGCTGAATTAACCAATCAGTTGGAATCACAAATTATCGTACTGTGCCATCGACAAGACCTTTTCTAACACCGTAAACTTTCTTTCTTTTTCTCACTGATACATTGAACGAATGGCTGGTGATAATGATGTCGTTACCGGCTATTATAGATACACCGATATTTGGTTTGAGTGGTACGTCTGCAGAGTTCGTCACTCCGATCCTCCGAGGTAGATGAAAATAAAAAGGTACAAAGCTATACCCGACGATGAAGATGGAGCCACACTGAAAGCGATACTCGGTCCGTTTCAGTCCCCTTTCCGATGTTGAAATGCGTGTCTAAGTGCGTGTTTCTCCGTAGCACACGATGCAATAACACATCAAGATCATCCATTGCATATTGAAGGTGTGAAAGGAATCCAACTTTACCATGGTATGTACCTCCGTTGTTACGTCATAAGCGTCGATTATCATTATCTTGTACGTGATGTTCAGGTACATTTCAGTCTGGAGAAGTTCGCCTTTTATTCTCTTCTAAGCAAGAGGAATATGTACGATACTGGCTCTACGCGATGAAGTTGAGCAAAACATTACTTCCAATCCCCTATTCGGACTGTATGATTCTGCCCTCTGAGTTGAAGCATGTCACGGCTCATGCGTATCCCGACGGGGGTGCTCTCCGCGGTGCCGTCAAGGTCAGTTCGCTTACGCCACACCAGATTGCTTACATACTCTACGCACTTAAGAATTTGGACAAACATAATAAACGTCTGAAAGGCTCTAATCCAGCTTTAATTGCTCGTCGCTATGCATTCCAACGTGTTAGAGAACTCGTCTCAGCAAAGAGTGGATCATGGCTTGCAATAGATTTCGAAGGCTGGGAACGCGACCATACAGTGATTACAGAAATGGGGTATAGTGTCCTCAAATGGGACGAACAAAGGAACGAGAAAAGAGAGAATGGGCATTGGATCATCAAAGAAGGGGAGAAGTATAGAAACGGGACGTATGTTCCTGATTTCCGATACGTGAGTTCGCCACACCAGTCTTCTCTCTGTGAACTTCAAATGAGGAATACTCACTTAGCATTATAACTTTGGTAAATCGGAAAAAATCACCAAATCAGAATTGAAATTTCGCCTTCACCATCTCCTCGCATCGTTTCAAACGCCCGACAGTCCATTATACCTGGTCTTCCACGACAATCATCAAGACATCAAGTACATGAAATCAGATTCCATTGAAGCACCTCTCGAAAATTTATCTTACCTCTTACCTGATAGCGGTGTACCAAAATCCGGATTATTCGTCGTCGATACGTCTGATTTGTATGGTGCTTTATCTGGAAAAGAGCAAGGGAGGAGTTTAGAGAAGACTTGTAGGACGTTGGGAATAGATACTACATTCTTACACAATGCCGGGAACGATGCTTATGTGAGTGACCTAGTCCTATTGCATTTGATTTTAGCTAAGGTATCGTAACGGAAGTATACTCTCGAAGCAATGATACAGATGGCCCAAGGTGAAGCTCTGGATGAACAGCGTGAGCGGAGGTGGCCCAATCGCACAGCTCCTGGTTCAGTTGAAGTGGAGTTTAAGCCTTGGGAAGAGAACAGTGATTATGATGAGGATGACTATATTGGCCCTAACGTGCACAACACCTCCTTTGCGTGATGAATCAAGGGATTGAAACTGAAAAGATCGTTGTAACTGGATGTAAACAAACAAAAATCACGATGTGCTAGGTTAGTCGCTGGTATATCCAATATCTTTATTATTCTCGATGGTAAGTTTGTCCAAATAAGCGAGAAGATGTTTTGTGGAGCCATGGTTTCCGAGGCGAGAATTATTTGCGCTTCTTGGACTCCTTAGTTCCTTTGGATTGGCTATCTTGGGTACCTGGGCTGTCATCCTCATCACCATCATCGTCATCCTCGTCGTCAGAGCGTTCGTCAGTTGCAACACTCGTTGTTAGAGCCCTAAAAGAACACCAGTCAGTACCTAGTAGTGATGTACGGGATTAGCTATACCTGTACAAGATTCGGAGCATGAGGGCGAACCAGAAAATGTTAAGGAATTGGAGGAGGAGAAGAGGAGCAAAGACTTGGTATTTCATCCACCAGACAAGGTAGGTACCCTCAGACCAGACCCAACGTTTAGAGGTCTCGCTAATATCGTGCAGATAATCAGATGGAGCGTTCGTAAATGAAGAGTAGACGTACGGAATGAGGTTATATTCGTTCCAGACGGACCAGAGGATGACCAGGTTCAAGTAATGACGGAAATATCTGGGCATATGTCTGACATGTATGCAAAGAGTTCTGGATAGATACTTACGCCCAAACACCCACGAAGGAACCAAATGCATACATTTTGGCCTGGTCCCATCGGATGTAATTCAAGATCTTGGAAAATGCCAAAAATACGTCAGGAATATCCATGCTGACGAAGACGGCATTCCCAATCAATGTCAAGTTGATAAGATAGCTCCATCTGTGATAGATGATAAACCAGTCAAATAAGGGGGTGAAATTTATGCGGATGCTTGGCGTACCCAATGAGCCAGAGAGTAACAAGGTGGTGTGCGATGAGTTCATGGTAATCTTTGCGCGGTTTTTCGAGACGGAGGACCAGAACAATGAGTTGCTGACACCAATAGGCTGCTTGCATGAGTTGATAGTGCTTGAGTTCGGGCAACATATCCCAATGTGGGTAGTCTTTTCAGAAAATGAGGTAAGTAAGGGAAGCACATCAGGAAGGAATACTCACTGATCCAAAAATATTCAGTGCGAAACCAATAAGTTGGAAGTTGAGACATGATGCGCTGAGGCAAGCGTCACAAGAGAAAAAATAGTCTAAAGACCAAGTAGGACTGACCCATCCCCATGCACCGAAAGCGGTAAAGTAAATCAGGGCATAGGCCTGTTCACAGAATCTATCCATCTTTGCCGGCTTCCTGATACCGAAGTGCCACGCGATGGGCTGAGAAACCCGAGAGGAGAGGGATTGGCGAACAAAAGACCAGAAGACGACATAGTATGCGATGAAGGCCAAATCCCAATAAGATTTTTGGTAGCGTGGATCGGTATCTGACGATCCAGGGACACGTCCTGCAATGAGAAAGATGTTGGCAAAGGGGTTTGGTATGCCTGGAGGGGCCAATGGGGCGACCAACTCCCAGTTTACATAGAGGATAGGGGGAAGCGCGAGGACTTTGAATGCGGAAGCTGAGAAGAGTCAGAAGCTAGACCTCAGGCTCGTATGGGCTCGGCTGACCTGGCTGTACTGCCCAGCGAAGGTAGGAAGAGACATGGGTGCGATGCGATGCTGGCATAGTAGTGCAAGGTAAGAAATAAAAATCAATCACGAGACGCAGCGGCACGGTGCAATCACGTGAGGCGCTTTCTCCTCGCCACCATGCTGCCCGTCCTCGGTTTGTTCCATACCCTCGTCTGCCCCGACAAACAGTGTTCCAGAAATCCTTGTCTATACTCCCACAGAAACCAGGGAGATCTTCCACTACCTGCTCCCCTCGATGTTCCTGCTCCCCTCGATGTTCCTGCTGTCCAGGTCCAGCCTCCCAAGCGCCAGATTGCCCAGTCGGCCAGTCCAATTCCCGTCAGAGAGCCTCCCCGTAAACTGCAACGGACGGGGACGGTCCAGCGACCGGTGGCCGTGGCCACTACCTCTCAGACCTCTGTAGGCTTGTGCCCTGCCCCTGTCTTCTTTGTCTCATCCTCCTAGAATGGCGTGCCTATTCTCCGGGCCAATGCTGCTCAGTCTCTCGTTCCCCTTCCTGTCAGACAGGTCGGTTCCGCTCATGCGCTCTCTTGCCTTTTCTCATATCAGCTAGACCATGCTCAAAACTCTCCACGAGCACTTTCTCGTCCTTTACAGCTCCATATCGCCACTAAGCCCCAGCCTCGCCGCAGACCACGCACTCAAGCAAGAGGAAGAGGTTTACAAAAAGTCCAGCAAGTTGACCTACCGCAATGTAATGCTGTGCCTTCCTCTGTCCTACGCCCAACTCACCGTCTCAGGCCGTCATTCAATGCGTCGCTGCAATCAAACGCAGACCAACACCGACTTCCCTGTCAGATTCCTCTGTGGGAACAGAAGATGAGTTGAAAGAACGTGCTGACAAGGCAAAGTCGCTGCAGGCTCTCATCCTCGATCGCACACGGCTAGAGCCATTGATCATGTCTCAAAGCGATCTGCAAAATTGGGGTTATATGGTTGATATACCTCAAAGTGAAGGCGGGCATGTGCCTCATATGGAAGGCCAAGTTGTCAAATGTGAACGTTGCTCACAGCCGTTTCAAGTGTGTCGGACTGGCTCAGAGACAGAGTGTCTGTACCACTGGGGAAAGCAACACACGATCAAAGCGAGTGGTAAGTCCAGCCCGCCCTCATACACTGCACCATTAACTTGTACAGGTGAAAAGGTCCGTGTATATACATGTTGTTCTCGCCCAGTAAGCGAGGGCGAGGGCTGCGTGCACGGCAGACATGTCTTTTACGAATCATCACTGGATGACCTACATTCCAGGCACGCATTTTCACTCTTGCGATCTCCCGAGGACTCGGATGATGCACTTGATATTGCTGCTATGGATTGTGAGATGGTATATACCACCGGTGGTTTTCGCGTCGCTCGTGTGTCCCTCGTCGACGGCGAGGGGAAAGTGGTTTTTGACGAGCTTATTCAGATGGATGAAGGTGTTTACGTCACGTAAGCTCGTCATCTCTCATCATATCTCTTTCTGACTCATGAGGGCTGTCTGCAGTGATTACAACACTCGGTTTTCTGGGGTAACAGAAGAAAATCATTCAAAAGCTACAGCCCCACTTGCATTAATACGGAAGACCCTCGATAAGTTCATCAATCAAGAGACTATCCTTGTTGGACATGCTTTAGACAATGATTTGAAAACGATGAGAATCATTCATAAAAGATGTGTCGATACAGCAATCTTGTTTCCACACCGTGCAGGCCCGCCGTATCGTAGGGCGTTGAAAGATATGTGAGTCTGTCGATCCTATCTAGGTGTCCATTTTTCCCTCTGAAAATTTGCCTGTGACAGAGTAAGAGAGAAGTTGGGCAAGTTGATCCAGACAGGCAATGCATCCACAGGCCATTCATCTGCTGAAGATGCAGGAGCCTCACTTGATCTTGTTAGGTGGTTCATTCTTAATGAGTCTTCCAAGAGTTCCAGCCCCATATCAAATTCTTTGTTTGAGTACTAATAATATTACAAATATACGTATCCAATCGACTGAATGTTCAGAATAATGTTATTGAAGCCACTTGAGAAGACTCTAGAACCTCAAGGATAAAGCCATCGTATCCAAATACTGGTTGACTTTGAGTCTGCTCTTCTCAAATGAAAGTGGACAAGACTCACAACGGGTTATGGGACAGGGTAATTGGAGCCCATCTTCGTCGTCTGTTCTGTTGAGATGCATTGAAGGGGGTGGTTCTTTGGGACTGAGAAAATGGCTGATCGTTTCGAAGCGGTCGTAAAATCGCTTGCGAGGTGGTGTATCTGCAAGACGCTGTTCAAGATAATTGTGTTAAAAATAGACAGAGTAAACGCACCGTCTTCTTCGTCTTCTGGAGCGCCTTCGATTTCCCAGTTACAGCGCTTATATCGTTGAAAGAGAGGTGATCCAGGCTGTTGTTGTGATGTATAAACAAGGATTTGAGTGGAAGGTGAGAACGAAAGGAGCATACGATATTCGTGTGTACTATGATCTTTTTTACAGTATGTGTGCTTCCAGAAATGAAGAAGTCTAGTCCGTGTTGGAAGTAGTTGTAGAAATCTGTAAGGCCGGTCGGTTGAGTACAGCAAAAAAGATAAAATGGCACACACACACAGTCAGACTCCGCGTTGAAATTGTCAGTGCTTTTGTTAGTGGAGTGGATTGTCATGCGTTCATCTTCTTTGTAGTGGATTCGAAGAGGAGGTCCAAGGTCGAGTGTGAGATCCTGAGCTGTTGTAGTGTGCAGCTTGATGTGTAGAGATCTAGAGTTGGTTGGATAAAAGTGCAGGCGTATACCATCGTGTACCTGTAAAATGCTATCTTGGACACAGCACAATGAAAACAAAGAGAAGGTTTGCCTTGATGACTGCACGTTCAATGTCTCCATGCATAACAGGACACTCGATGACTTCACCCAAAGCATCCTGAACACCTCCATCCGGATCCTTCTGCAGAATAAGGATCTTCTTGACCTCCTGTAACCTATCCTTACTCTGTCTAGCCGCCTGTCCCACGACCTCCACGTCGTCATCAAAACCAAACCATAGACCAGGGTACCTCAAATCATCGTCTCCACTGCCGCTTGGGTAAGTAGGACCAAAAGTCCTACTGACGCCTACCCGATGCAGAATGTGATCTGGGGAACTGAGGACAGAGTCTTTGTACTTGAGAATGAGAGGAGGGCTGGGGTTACGGAGGTCGTGGAGGTGAATGGTATGGAGACGCTGGTGAGTGCCGGAGAAGAGGAGAGAAATGTGAGGACGGAGATGGAGGAGAATGGGAGGAGGAGGGACAGCTGAGTCGCTGTCGTATGTAACATCGATCTGGGGAAAGTGCTGTTGCATTCTGCGGAGGAAGTCAAGAACTGTCCATAGGGATGCACCTGGTCAGACGTGTGTCAATAGACCAAAGTTGCCAGAAAGCCATTTCAATAGGAAAACATCATTAAAACATATTTACCGATTTCAAAGAGCCCGAGCCCGAGGCCTGGGCGGATGTCATATTCAAGTGTCGAGTACATGGTCAGGAGTGCCGTGTTGCCAAATTTGGACACTCGAGGTTGATCAGAGCCATGGCAGATGCTCGCCAACGAACAGCTATCAAGGTAGCCCTCATTACCATTGTCTCCAGGTCTCAACTTACTCGTCCTCCCAGGTCTTCAGGAAATACTCTAATGCACTCGGCCCAGATGCACTCTCCTTGATTGAGCATATCCTCATTGAACATGAAATCACCGAAGACGACCTTGAATCGAGCATAGAAACCCTCGCGAGGGAGTATAACAGGCAGGATGGTAGGACTTGTCTCTTGTTCATGGATGAAAGGTCAACTGTGTAGTGTTCAAGATGCGACCACCAAAGTCTCTGTCGAGGTGCTGCAAAGGGTATATACGAGCTTGCAAGACGATGACGTCGTGGGAAGCCCGGAAGATGGTTTAGCGTACAAGGATGGTCTGAATCTGGAAGCTCATTTATGGTTCATTGATTCATACGAGATGCCCAGGTGGCATTGGTCAAGTGAGAGAGGCACATTCGAGCGGTATGCCTTTTCCATGTTTTTATTGTTCAACGGCGGTACAAATATTTCAGAGCATCTACAACACAGTCGATTTCCGGGTCTCCGGAATCAAGAATTACCGCTATGAGGGACAGACTGGATATCATCCGACAGTGTATCCTACGCAACGAACACTTTGCACCCTCCACGATTCCCTCGAGAGACCGAGAGAAACTGGTAACCTTGAAATCAACAAAACAGCTTCTCGGCAGACCCGGGCACAAGTTTTTGTTGCTGGGAATGTTGACGCATAATAAAGAAGGGAGAATGTGTTTAGAGGATGCGGACGGGAGCGTGGTATTGGATTATTCTACTTTGGTGAGTCTTTCCACGTGTATGGAAACTGCTGCTGATTCCGAATTTGTAGGATGAACCTGGAGAGGGACTATACACAGAGGGTTGCTTCGCGCTTATTGAAGGAGAATATACTGAGGATGCCACCTTGAAGGTGATTGCTATTGGCCAACCGCCTTCAGAACCTCGTGCAACTGCTAGGCAAGTCGTCAGAGCGTCACCACCTTGACCTGCTTCTCATATTTTTGCAGGTCAATATATGGTCATATAGATTTCCTCGGTAAAGGAGCAACGTCGATATTGCAAGACGTGAGTCCGACGCCTTCGATAGTGGATTGGAATGAGCTCAGGAGCAACCTAGGCACATCTAGCAGTTAGAGTTCGGGAAGAGTTGCAGGACATGCATTTCTTTTTCCTCTCTGACGTTCACTTAGACGTTCCGAACACGCTCAGAAACCTGCAAAGAATGTTTGACAACTGTATCGAGAATGATTTCATACCCCAAGTTATTGTCCTCTGTGGGAATTTCTCCAGCAAGTCGATATCACAAGGAAGTGGTCGAGACATACAAAGGTACGAAGGTACGCTTTTTCTTCCTACTTTTTGAATATCTTGTTCCTGATATGAATACAAGACGGCTTTGATGCGCTCGCTGATCTAATAGCACAATATCCCCCAATTACGCGGACAGCGCACTTCGTACTCGTTCCTGGACCGCAAGATTTGACGCTCAATTCGATACTTCCACGACGGCCGATCATGTCAAGCTTTACAAGTAAATTGAAGAACAAGATACCCAAAATCCATTTTGCGTCGAATCCATGTCGGATCAAGTTTTTTGATCAGGAAATTGTGATATTTAGAGAGGATATGATGTCGAAGATCTTGCGAAATATGGTTGGCGCAAAACTTGATGTCTCGAGTTCGGATCTGAAACGATACGTGTGTGGCTTAACACATTTTCTAGTTCTCCTCTGACGTTCTGCCTCGTTGTAGCTTGTACAGACAATACTTGATCAGATGCATCTTAGTCCTCTCGCCCTGAGCATCCAACCTGTGCTGGCTGACTACGACCATGCTCTGAGATTATACCCTTTGCCAACGACTGTTAGTCAGGTCCCACTTTTATTGCAAAAGCATGAAGGCTGATATGATCGATAGCTTGTGCTAGCAGACAAGTACGATCGGTATAAGCTGACTTACATGGGTTGCCACGTTTTCAACCCTGGCACGTTCTCGAGCAATACTCCTGTATTCTGGATGTACAAACCTGCGGAACTCAATTCGGAAGAGTGGTGAGTTTCGTTCGGCTATTCAAATTTGGAAGTGTGCTGACGGCGGATGAAGTGTCCTTGACATC
>Ga0157363_1004771_pt1 | contig 12562 bp, 9 predicted proteins | sample AttsexASBM1_FD_111477 | JGI IMG/M metagenome (GOLD analysis project Ga0157363, IMG submission 111477) | Fungus gardens microbial communities from leaf cutter ant in Ribeirão Preto, State of São Paulo, Brazil - Atta sexdens ASBM1 | ecosystem: Host-associated > Fungi > Mycelium > Unclassified ...
AAATTATATTAAAATGAATTGGAAATGATTGAAAAATGACTTTCAATGATCATTTTTTGGAATCATTTTGACATAATTTTGATATCATAATGACTTGTTGTCCTGCTTAGGTATAAGAGGAACAATGTCCCCCAGAAAAAATTGATTTAAAGTATATTGTGCTCCTTTTAAAATTTAAAGATTATGTTGTTATACTTGATTTTATCCTCTAGTTTAGGAAGCTTATGGGAACCGATCACGTCATTGATTTCCTCGTATAGTTTGCGTTGTATGTCCTGGTGATTGGCCATTTGCAAGAAGAGATTATCCAATGTTGCTGACGTGGTGCTGATGCCGGCGATGAAGAAGTCGAGCAACGTTATAAGTAGATTGTCGTCTGAATAGAACAGAAAAGATGATCACGCGTATGTCGGACAAGCGGACTCGCGAAGAGAACGCTTTCTCTCACGTGCACGGTGCTTTCATTAATGCACTGACTAGGCACGCGGGAGGAAGCGTTAATTTCCTTGCGAACCGAACACCCGAGAAGAAGTGTTTTCTGGATGTTGCTCGGTAATAGAAAGTAACAATGGGCACACACCTGAAAACACAGAAACTTTGTCTCTCTGTTCCTCTATGTTGTTGTACATCTCCTTGAGGAATAAATCAATAAAGTCTGTTTCATTTCCTTTGACGTACCGTTCCTTGTGCTCATTGATAGTATCCTACAGATTCGAAATATGTCGTGTTAATAAGAAAGTTGAAAAATTGAATTAACATATCGAAATTACGCACCATTAAGAAGTTCTTAAGCTCATTGTTTAACTTGACAAGAAAGTTGTAACCCGACATCTCCGGCGCGATGTAACGTAGCCAGGGGAAAGCGGTTAGAATACCACCGGTCAAATCGAACTTTTCTGTACGACGCTCCATCAGATTCAGGAATTTCTGCAATCTGCAAGTAATAACGGAATCATGAGACAACGCACGATTGCAACTTCCTTTTTCGAGTTCTCCGGAAGTAAATTCGCGGAAGTGCCATATCACTGAGGAAGCGTATTTTTCAATTATTTCGTCGACGATTTCACACATGTATATACCTTGGGAGATTCTCGGATGGTTTCTGTCCTGTAATCAGCATCCAGAGGACATTTATCACGGCAGGTGCGAATTGTATTTGTTGCACGCCACCGGTTGCCAGTTTTTCTATCATGAGCGTCATCTCTTCCACGATCAGCTCCATCATCGTTTGCTTGGCAAAACCAACGCTCCTTAGAGTACGTACTGACCAAGAACGCAATTCCTTCCATTCCGCGCCGTCGTTCAACGTGATCCCTGATTCCAATGATTTCTGATTAATTTTTAAGGGTTCTTATAATCCGAGGGGATAATTACTTAATATAATGGAACAGAATTCCCGAAACCTTTATAAAATTCATATGAAATCCCTATGTATAATCCGATAATTATATATACAATTACAAGCAATCATTGTGTAATATTAAATAAAATCGCTTATTTTCTCAAATGATTTCATATGTAATGAAGAAAATTATTTGTAATAAGATGAAATTATATGAAATCAAATGAAATCATGTAATGTGGGATAATATTTTAGCTAGTGGTTATCTCCTCGTTATAATCTTCCTGTCCATCAGCTTTCTATCTTTATAGTGCGAATCGAATTTATTTATTATAATTTCATTAAACATATATACATAAATATTTAAAATATAATAGTTTTGAAAAAGATTTAATAAATAGGAAAAGAGATTTACAGAGGCAATGGGAAAGAGTAAGAATAGATAGGTCAAGGTATAATAAAAATTATAAAGAGATAAATATGAAGAATAAGGTATCAAATTATTTGAAGGTGGAGAATATGGAATGGAAGAGAGGAGATGAGATAAGAGCGTTATTTAAATTAAGATGTAATTTAGAAGAGAAGAATAAATACTGGCTAGGAATAGAAAAGGGAAAATGTCTTTTCTGTGGTGAAAGTGAATGATCTATAACTCTAGAGCATTATGTTAAAGAGTGTAAGGAGATAAGAGATAGTTTTAAAGAGTTAGGGATGGATAAGGACAAGATTGTAAGGAAATTATAGGGAGAAGATTTGAATGAACTTAAAGGAAAAACGCTAATAAAACTATTGAAGGATAGAGAAAAGGAATAATAAAAAGAAAAGAAAAGAAAAAGAGAGGATGGAAAAAATATAAATAGAGATTATGATAAAGATAAAGATAATGTAAAGACAAGGAATGAGTATTTTGTAAGACTACACTATACAAGACTACACTCATACAGGACTATGAGTATAAGATAAGATTATAGTGTAGTTGGACAATAATAATAGACTGTGAATACATAGTCATGATATAGAGAGTATGAGTATATGTGTATAGGTAAAAGAGAATGTAGTAGTAGTAGTAGTAGTAGCTTAGATTTGTAGTTGTTACTAGTTATTAAGATAAATATGAGAGAGGAACGTAAGTGTGAATGTATTAAGTATTTCTGTAAACTAAGTCCCCTTCTTGGCTATATATGCTGAAGTGTAAATAAATTCTATTCATAAATATTTAAAATATTGATCTGTGTATGTTTGATAAGATTACAATTCTTTATTATTGAATACAATTCTATATTATTGAAATATATATGAAATATATAAGAACATAAAATCTCTCTCTCTCTCTCTCTCTCTTTCTCTCTCTCGATTTTCAAAACTTTCAAACTAATATAATGAATTCCAACCAGATTCGTTACCTTTTTTCATTCCCATGTTTCGTAGCTTTGTAAACTCATTCCAAGGACGTCCGTCATAGATTTCGCTAAAACATACTTCGTGTACAAGCTTACTATTTGTGACAACAATTACATCGTCGGTACCCAAACGTAAACTTATGATGTTGCTATTATATATCTTGTTGAGTTCCAGAAATGCGAGGTATTGTCCACCGAATTTACGCGTTAATTTTTCTAAATAATATCGATTTCCAAAAATCGGCCAAGGAAAGGGACCTAAAAATTACGGTTCCTTCAATGTGGAAATTAGATATTTAACTAACTTCTGTATAAAGCTGGCTTTATTTTTAATAAAATTTAAAAAAAATAAACAGAGTTCTAGTAGCCCCCCGAAGAATTCTAACGATTATCCTCAATAATCAATGCGCTGAAACCTATATCTAAAAAGTTCTGGAACTTTAAAGTTTCGAATTTTTACTTAGAGAAATTAAAAATTCGAAACTTTAAAGTCCCAGAACTTTTTAAATATAGGTTTCACGCATCGATTATTGAGGATAATCATTAGGACTCTTTGGGGAACTAGCAGAACTCATAGTAGTATGGCCGAAATAAAAAAAATTTTTTTATAAAAAAATACCAGATTTCTGATTGCCTCCCAAAGAGTTCTATCGATTGTCCTAATGAAACATAGTGCTACAATGAACGGTAAAAAAATTATAGCCCTTCAATATTTCGGAATCGTGGCCCCCCCGAAATTTCAAATGGTGTTTTCATCGCTTTAATCGATGGAACTCTTTCTAATATTAATAGAGAACTCTAGAATTCTCGGGGGATAACCAGAATTCCGCTTATTTTTTTAAATTTTGAAAATGAGGAGCCAGCTTCGCAGACATACTTAACTATTATATTAACAATTCCAAAAAAATATTTCTTCATGTTGAATTCTTCAAAATTCATATATTTCTTGTGTAAATGTATTCTTAAAATTAGTAATTTTAAAAAATGACGATTAGTTCATCGCGTATATTGTCACATATTATATGTTTCACTTGTTCCAAACTTTAAAAGCAATTATCTTTTAAAACCACTATTTGCTGATTTTATATTGATTATTTTTCTCACTGAAAGCAATTAATTATTTCGCGTAGTTATCGTGTAATCTAATTGATTTATTTTTAATAAAGCGATTTATGTTTATATTTTCGAAAAGTATATCTAATACATCGATCTTTCATTGAAATACATATTGACTTCCAACATGTCGATTTTCTTTGTAAATATAAAAATTATATTTTAATGCTTTCTGATTACAAAGTGTGAATTTTATTCTATATTGATTTTAAATCAAGACATTTAATAAATGAAAATATATATGCGTTTAAGATAATGAAAAATAGATTTCAACGAAAAAATAGTAATGCTTATATTTTGACAATTTGCCAATTTCTAATTGTGATATGTCATTTTAGACTAGCCTGTTTCAATTAATTATTATTTAACTAATATCTAAATAAAATTGTAAGATTCCTAACATATTCTCGTAAGATTTATAAGAATTTTGAAGTATTTATACCTTTATATCTTTATTTTTACAAACAGCTTTTTACTAGCCATAAGATTTACAAGAAATTGTAAATATTTACGAATTATCTTACGATACAAACGCATAAAATTAAAATCATATCTGATTATAAGTTCTTACGAGTTTTACGAGAATAAGTTATACGAATCTTATGATTCTTAGAATTGACCTATAAATTTACGATTAAATTTATAGATTATCGCCAAAATTTATTTAAATTTATTTAAATTTATAGATTAAACACTAAGTTAGTTATCTTCTGTTTCGCATTCTCTTTAATAAATTAAATAAATTGCGATGAAGTCAATTTTAAGTTTTGACCTTGAATTATCTTCAATTGTTAAATTATCTTTTATCTTCATTCGTGTAAAACGCACGATTTTGTACCTATTTTGTTTTAAATTTGTTGAAAGCGCAGTCGAAAATTATTTTATATATACTTCGTGAACAATGTACAATATAAATTTAGTATATATGACAAAAGAGATTGAACCGTTAATTGAAAATTTTGATGAATTTTCGACAGAAAAGTTGATTACACATTTTTATACAAAAACATGCTGCTTTTCTCTCTTAATAATAATATATACATAGAACAAAAGTTTTGCATATTTTACGTAAAAATAGTTCTGATAAATATGATTATAAATTATTAAATAGACATTTAATTTATACCTATTTTTAAAATTTTTGTGGAATGTCTACTTTTACGAATTTATAAATTAACGTTTCCATTAATGTTTTCCAACAAGAAAATAATAATAATGAAATAAAATATTAAAATAAAAAAAACTGAAAGCTTAATAATTAAAAATCTAGCAAATCTCTACATAATAAAGAAAATTATATAAGAATTAATATTAAAAGTTACTTAAATTAAAAGTTAAACTTTTAATTTTTTATTTAATTACTTGGATAGAAAGAGAACGCGTGTTATACATCTCTATTATAATTTTTAATATCGTTTCGAGTTTTAATATATCGATTAATTTAACACAGATCTATTTTAATTTCTCCTTTATACATTTTCTATCAAAATGTAACATTCAATTTTACTATGTTAACAAATAAAAAATATCTCCTTTGCATGAGAAATAGTCCTTTGTCAGTTATTATTAAATAATCGAAAAATTGAAATAAAAAATTAAGTATTATGTATAAAATTTAATTTCACAGAACATGGTGCTATCTTTATTTTTGAATTCACTTTCTAAAGACCAAAATAAATTACCTGGCGGACACTTTGCTCTCCTTCTTAATACAAAAATAATAAGAAAAACAGTTAAAATCGCCAAAATTACGGTCACGAACATGATGCCTCGTTTTCACTTTATCGTGCTCTCCAGTCACGTGCTCTCTGAAAGTTTGTCGCGTTCTGCTCGCTCGGTCCCTCTTTTAAGGAGTGAGATCCTTCCGATCTAGTTGCTCATTTGTCCAATCAATAACGTCTACGTATCTTGTCTGATAAGACATGAGTATAGTCCAATCTAATATGACTTATGGGGTCGATTGTGTATTTAATTTGAAATGACGAGGTGAAAACCATAAAACTATATATATAAGAAAATTCACTAGATATTGAATTGAATCAATTAAATTATAAATATACTAGTAAATTTACTCACTTTTCTTATTTTTATCTCACTTTAATTAAGATATATAATCGTCCTTGCCTATGAATATAGTTCACTATAGGCAAAAAACTGGAGTCGGATTAATGCAATGGATTAATGCGATAATGCAGGTTTCAGACGAGTGTGCAATTGCACGTACGAGCAACAAAATTGTCTCGCGCATGTGGACCGACTTGTGTAACTGGCCCGATTATCGTCACACGCATCCGGTTAACTGAACGGTGACGAATTCTCTATTGCTTCTGCGCATATCAAAAAGCTTCTATGCTTCTTTTACAGTATTGTTCAATCAATCTTGATGCAACGGTAATACCTAGGCTGTGTTCCAAAATTCACTGCCAATGCTGAACATGTATAGTAAACTGTAAATTTTTTGGAACACAGTTCCAGTTAGCTAAGTTTATTAAAAACAAATTTTGTTAATAAAAAGGCATCATTTTATGGAAATTTGATGCAAATTTTGTATATTATATTCAATGTTAACAAATTAATTGATGACAGATATCTGATAAAATCCAATAAAACATAACAATTAACAATTTAAATTGTTACGCAAAATTTGCTGATAATCTGATAGTAAATTGACGACAAGAACTAATCAAGATTTGATAATTATTGTAAATCGGCAAACTTTATTGGAATAACACAAATTTAATGCGAATAATATATATATATATATATATATAAGAATATAATACAAATAGTTAATAGTTTTACGGACTGGGAAATTTTGTCAGCAAATCAGAGATGCCAGAAATGATTGATCAATATTGATTCGAAATTGACCGATCATCATTTCTGGCTTAATGTGGATACATGCTAATTTAAACATGCTAATTTCTAATCGAATTAATGAGATTAGCAGTTTGTAAGTGGCTGTCTAGGAATGTTTAAAAATAAAGTCGCCTATTAGATTGCTAATATGAGATAACGGGGTTTCTGCTAAACTAATAAGAGCATATATTTGGTTCTATTATGAACTTTTTACTCATAGGCTGGCTTTCACAAATCTTTTTTTGCAACGATTACATGCATGATCTAAGAATTTTCTATAAACAGGTTTCATCCTAAGGTGTTCCATGAGCGGAAATTTGCAGCGGAACGGAACAGCACAACCAATTACGATTCTGCAGCCTCTGTTTTCTTTTCTGCGATTGTGATTGGTCTCTCTGTTTAATAAAAAATTCATTATTAGATCATGCATTAATCGTTGCAAAAAAAGATTTGTGAAATTGGATATAGTTGTCAAATTTTAATTTTTAAATCTTGCTTTATTATATTAGGTGTAGTAAAAATAAATATTGGATAATTTGCATGCAGTAATAGAGTAAGATGTGATAGGAAAATGTGATATAATGATTTGTTTATCTATAAAGATTAGATTTGATGACCGTGAAACTATAAGGTATATGTCCATATTCATAATCAGATCTTGCATTTAAGGCTTCTTTAAATTTATCTTTAGATGCTCAACAGCCAATGAAATAATTCGTAGAATATCTAAAGAAATTTAAGGAAGTCTTAAATATAAGGCTTAACTATGAATACGAGTAATAGAATCTTTTGAGTGAGAAATGATAATGAAATTGATATCGAATTGACATTGATTCGATGTCGATTCCATTATTATTTCTCACTGGGATAGTCGTAATATGAGAGAATATTCAGGATATTCATAGCTAATAATGAGAGCATCTAAACAATTCAATATCCTAAAGCATATTATCGAACGATATGTTAAGAATGACGATTCTATTATTGTTGAGATTTCTCACACACATATACACACACTACCATATGCACACATCGACAAATTATATAATTATTATGTACAACATTTAAATTTTTTGTTCCTATTTTTATGTAATATAACAAAAGCGTGTATAAAAAGCTTATCTTCATTTGTTCCTTAGTTTTCTGTTATGAGATAACACATATATAAGAAAACCTTCTCATAATAGGAATCCTTTTTTCGAATAATCAAAATCGGCACTTTTGATAAAAAAATTTCACATACAACAAAGTACAGGTATTATCGATTGCTAACTTTTGGCGATTAAATAATATATATTTAAATAATATATTTTCCATAAATTTGATGAAGATAAAAATTGAGTTATAAATTAAATAAATTACAAGCCTTTAAAAAAAGGCTCTCATAATAGCCCACACAACACATGGACGTCCTTTGAACGTCCGCTGCATGTCCTCAAATATTCTAATTATGTTCTAATGATCTGAATGTCCATAGGACGTTCGAACGATGTCTGAAAAGCGTTTCACTTTTAAGCTGCAGTAGGACGTCTATAAAACATCACATGAAAGACATATTCGGAACTGAATCACAAAATTCAATATTATGTATGTTTAATATATTTCTGATATACATCATGAACATATACTTGAAATTTGAGTTTTGATATATTCTTTACATTAAATAAGACATTTTGAAGACGTCCTAAGGATATCTAGAGAAAATGTCTAGAGAACATCTGTTGTCCCGAGAATGTCCGCTATATATTGGGAGTACAAATTAGTTCGGTCCGTTTTTTTGTGTTCAAAAATGCATTTATTTCAAAACAAAATGAATGAACAGATCAATTAAAGTATTGCCCATCGCTGTCTACTACTTTTTCCCATCTCTCAGGCAATTTTCGAATTCCATCTCGAAAAAATGACTCGTCTTTGGAGGCGATTCAATTTTGGAGCCAATTTTCGATTTCTGCGAAAGAAGTGAACCGCTTGACTTGCTGCATCCTTCGGAACAAGCAGTAATCAGAAGGAGCAATGTCCGAAGAATACGGCGGTAAAACATCCCATTTGAGCATTTCCAAATATTTTTTTACGACTTTAGCGACATGAGGCTGAGCGTTGTCATGAAGAAGAATAACTTTATCATGTCTTTGCTCGTATTCCGGCCGTTTTTCTCGCAATGCACGGTTCAAACGAATCAATTGTAGCCAATGCCGATCGCCCGTAATAGAATTGCCAGGTTTCAGCAGCTCATAGTAAACAAGATCCTTTTGGTCTCACCAGATACAGAGCATCTTCTTCGAATCATGAATGTTCGGCTGTGTTGATGTTGAGGTCGATGGCAACGATTGACCAGAAAATGGATATTCTACGACAACCCCAAGAAGAAAAAATATTACTTATCGTAGTATTTTTTCTTCTTGGGGTTGTTGTAGAATATCCACTTCTCATCTCCAGTCGTAATCCGATGCAAAAAACCTTTTCTCTGTTGTCTTTGAATCAGCTGTTTGCAAATGAAAAATCGCCTTTCAATGTCTCTCGGTTTCAGTTCATAGCCTAATTTCCTTGTTGTGTCATTCCCATAGCTCTCAATCATACAGAAACGGCTTGTTGAGTTACCCCAATGATTCTTCCTTTTGTGTTTGACTCTGATCTTCTTCGAGTAATGCCTCTAATTCTTTATCTTCGAATTTTTTTGGCTGTCCAGAGCGAGGCTTGTCTTCAACGCTGAAATCTCCATCCTTGAAACGTCGAAACCATTTTCTACATGGTTTATCAGTTGGAGCAGTGTCACCATAAACTTCGATGGATTTCAGCCGCACTTTTCTTCCAATTAAAGCAGAAAATCGAAACCTCTCGCAAATGTTGATTAACATAAAATTCGACATTTCAAACACAGTAAAAATCAAGGTTTTTGTATAAAACTCAAAGCGATATAAACTGATATATTATTAGCGATATATTATTAGCAGATGTTTAATCTCTCTGAAACCGCCAAAATCAGCTGTCGCTATGAACCCTTCACAACTGCTTTAGGGAAACGGACCGAACTAATTTGTACTCCCATTATAAACGTTAAATATTATCATAATTATTAATATCATTGTTGTTATTATTATTATTATTAATACTATTATTACTATTATTGTTATTATTGAGTCATCAATATAGTGATATAGTGATATACAATCATAATTATAGTACAAAATATATATAAAATTAATTCAAGTAATTAATTGATTTTATTAATAATTATATAATTATTATATTATATATTAAATATAAATATATAATATTAATAAATGAAATTAGTAATTACATATAACAATACAGAACGTTTTTCAAATGTATGTTAGCCTTCTTCAAAAACAGGATGAAGGATAGAAATGTATATTTTTCTAATTATATTTTAATCTCTTACATCGAATTTAGAGAGATCAGTTATAAGAGATATCAATTTTATCTTATATAATAATTTTATCGTATAAATCTTAATTTTTGAAATAATTTTCCGGCAATTCAGTTAATATAATTACAATTTTTTAAATCATTTTTCATTTTCAATATAATTTTGCACTGAATGGAATCGATTCGATATCTATTCCATTATCATTTCTTATTGGGATATGTCCAAATAACATCCATAAAAAGTTCATTTTACGTCTATCGAGATCCTAACAACATTCATGAACGTCTAAGGCAGTACATTGTACGTCTAAAAAACGTCCACCAGACATTATCAGGGCATCTTTGGTACGTTGTCTGGACGTTGAACATCCTAGTAAGACGCCCTATGGATGTCCAAAGAATGTTGTGTGAGAGACGACTTTATGCAATATTTTATGCATAAAACCCTATGCATAAAATATTGTATAAAAGACATAGGCGTATTACCGAAACCTGTAATTAGAACAAGTAGATACATAAGATTACGCGAAATGCATGTTGCAATAGCACGGCAATTTCAAAAATTTTGTTAAATATAGAATATTATGCACATGTGATTTGAAACATTGTTTAAAATTTGAAATTCCCAATTCGTTAAAATTCATATAAAATTAAATAGACTATGTTTCGAGCCCGCAATTCATTATTACCATCGTTATTATTGTATCAATGAAGCGCTTTTTTTTCTTAAAATCAAAACGTGCGTGAATCATACAAATTGCACATAATTTAGCGCTAATTTGACGATATGCTTAAACGGTAGGAGAAAACGAAGTATTAAATATTTGCTATATGCAATGTATATACAACTGTCGCTCTTCAATTTTACGGATTCTTGTTAATAACGGAGAAGTAAGTACTCTACCTTTCAGTTTAACTCTTAATTTAACGACTTACTGAGTTCACGAATCAAAGTTGTCTCGATTCTGTGTGTATAAGTATAGTAAACCGTGAACTTCTAAACTAACAAGCAACAGAATTTTCACAATTTATGCAAACACATATTATCTCTACAACCCTGAGTTATTTTAACACACTTCAAAAAACGTGCACCTATGCTTATCGTTTCATGTTTTTTTAATGTTGTATATTTAATATGTACATACAGTTTTGCTGCTACTATATATATTTTATGTTTCTACGCATTTTTATTCGTTTTGGTATTGTATAAAAAATACCATTCTGAAGGAAAGCAAAATAAATTCTTTATAGAATCTTCTTCGTAAGATTAAACGAAATAAGAAATATATTTAGATTTTCCATGACAATAATAATATTCAAGAAAAGATTATAGAGAACGATGTGAAGCGTACAATAATTTATGCGATTTTTATTACATAAATGATTCTTATCACACATAAAAAGTAGGCATAAATAACATTATGCCTACTTTTTATTTTTTTAATTGCGCTTTTTTACATAAACGCGTTTTTTACTCTTGTTTGCTTTTGCATAAGTATGAATATGCATCCTCTGCATATCTCAAATTCAAAAAAATATAATTAACGGATTATCTATAGAATGTTATAGGTTTTTGATCAACATGCGCAGTACACAAAATACGTTCGAAAACACAAAATACTTTTATTTGCAGCCATCAGATTAATTATAAGAATTGAAAACTTTGCATATATTCTGTAACAAATTGATATAGTAAATCTTCCTTAATAATGGATCTTTCTCTCTTTACAATATCAATCAACATTGAGACATACTTATTTTCTATGAATATATATATTTAATATTAAATTAAAAAAACAGTATTAAATATTAATTATAAATGTACACACCAGATACTTAATATTTGATATAATATTTGATATATTTGTTGACAATATATATGTATGTTATAAATATAATATATGTTCTAAATATATTAATGTAGTATGCGTAATCTATTGTTTATAAAACTTCGGAATATTCGGTTCTGATAATTAATGTGTTGATTGTAAATATAAATATTTTAAGTTCTGGAAATGTATCCAGTACGACAATGAAAAAACTATATTCTTTTTGCTGTGCAAATAGTTGATAGATATATATTTTTTAATTTAGGTCACAAGGAATGTATATTTATGCTTGTAAAAGGAAAACAAGAGTAAAAAACATATAAAAAACATAATTAAAAAATAAGCAGACGTAATGTCTACATAATAAAAATTGCATAAATCATTTTTACTATTTTAATTCATGCGGTCTTTATTTTACGCATTATTTTTAAATTGATATTATCAAAGAGATTTTGTAAACTTTCTCTAACAAAGCAATTTCTTTCTCGGTTAAAAACAAAAATAAATACAAGATTAAAATAGGTATATGTAATTAATTGATGTGTGTGTGTGTGTGTGTGTGTGTGTGTGTGTGTGTGTGTGTGTGTGTGTGTGTGTGTGTGTGTGCGTGTGTGTGTGTGTGTGTGTGTGTG
>Ga0157363_1004774_pt1 | contig 12556 bp, 4 predicted proteins | sample AttsexASBM1_FD_111477 | JGI IMG/M metagenome (GOLD analysis project Ga0157363, IMG submission 111477) | Fungus gardens microbial communities from leaf cutter ant in Ribeirão Preto, State of São Paulo, Brazil - Atta sexdens ASBM1 | ecosystem: Host-associated > Fungi > Mycelium > Unclassified ...
GCCACCTTTTAATAATTTAAATGTTCAATTGAATAAAATAATTATTCACGCAAAAAAATACATTTTCAAAGCTTTATCACATATCGTTTACATAGTATGTTTTATATTTTAAATGATATTTTTGGGAGCAATAATTTTCTTGTTCTACATTGATTAATAGTTGTAGATAACACTATTATCGATAAATTTGTTGGAGATTTAATCTTTTTTTAGACATGTGTATGTATGTATACATATATATATATATATGTATATATATGTGTATATATAGATGTATCAGATATAAATTAAATTTATTTGAAAAATGAAATTATCTACGCTTTGATCCGAGAAATATTTATGAAAATTAATTTATAATAATTATTTATTAAGATTTTAATAATATAAAAGTTGTGATATTTCTTGCTGCAATTTAATCTAATTTTCTTGATATATAAAAATCATTCACTTCACCTTTAACTGAATAAAAATTTCTATAGAAATCACAATTAATTTATAAATATATTTTCTATCTTGAAACAAAAGTAACTTTTATTTTCTACATGAATATTAGGTTTAACAATTTTATCCATACGGAATAATTAATTAATTATTTAAGCTGTCGCGCGAAAAGAAAAGTAAATTTATGTAATTAAAGTTTGAATAATTATATTCAGATCATACATTCATCGAGTTAGGATTCGAGTCACTATATACTATACCCTATGCACTAACAATGAATTTCCTAATCGAGCGGAAACCTGTTATCTTTCACCTCGTGCAACGTGAGTTAGCAGAACGAGATGTGCGCTGATAACTTGATCGTTAATATCAATTTGAAAGATGTTAAATACAAGCATTCGGATAAACGTTTATTTCTAACAAATACTTTATTACGATTTTGGCCTTGACGTCATACTGCGTGCTGTTGTTTACAATATCAATCGCTCTTACCGCATTCGTAATGCGACTCATGCCGGTAGGCAACGACGCAGTGTGGCGTTATCATTTAAGTAAGTATCGAGAGGGAAATGCGAGCATCTTTTACAATCAATTAGTAATTGTTACACCAAGCGACTAATTAATCTCTGTATATAGCGATAATCGTTTGTCGAGGCGAGTTGACTTATTCATCCGCGAAATGAGAATGATGGAAAATGAAATTATAAATCAATGAGATCGAACAATCGAGAAATGATGGCTGCGTTCAGCAGAAAAAGCAGCTTTGCAATTGTAAAATTCTTCAGTACAATTGGTTTTTGTTTTTGGTTTCTTATAAATCTGAACATATAAATCATACATATTGAAGAATTTTACAACAGTTGCAAAGCTACTTTTTCTGCTGAACGCAGCCATTATTTCTCGATTGTTATTCCTTCGATTGAATGAATTTTATTTTGCTCCTCGACTTTTTCTTCGATTAAAACATTTAGTTCATTTATTATTTTCAGTTCGAAAACGTGGATTAACGTACATGGCTCATCGTATCGTATGATTTTTAGTAACGAACAGTAGCGATATATTTACCGATTATTAATAAAATCTCGCGTATCTCTCTCGCAATGCAGTAAAGTATCGCGTGTGTCGGAAGTGCCATTTCGAAAGTATCGCGCGATTCTCATATTCGAATAATAATTACGCTTGTATAATTAATTACATTTTCGCGAGAACGAACTGGTGAAAGAACTTGTGCGACAAAGGAAACAAAGGAAAAGAGGAGGAGATCTGGGAGGCATCGGGTGACGGCAAAGCAATCACGAAGTGAGTACATTTGTACATTGTATCTATTTATATATTGTTTTATATATCGTTTTATATATTATTGCATATCTGACACGTGATCGTGAAATTAAAGTTAAATTATGAATAGCATAAAGATTCGTTGCATTTGTCGTTTACCATTTGCGCCAATTCGCGAGCGGAACGGTTTTTCGACGAAATCAAAGAGCACGAATTCATATCACCATAAATCAAGGTGGTATATATAGAGCTGCATTATACAAACGGTGAACGAATCGCGAGTAGTGTGGAGAATTCTAGCGAATGATAAATTTCTCCGAATCCGCTACGAATAGAGAATCACGAGTCGTGCTTAATCTGACGCTAGCTTAGTGGTAATTGTATTTGTAATTATTTCGTGCGCGTAACAATTATTTTGCGAAACATTAATTATTATATATTAGAGTAGAGTACATCACATATAATTTCGATGTACTTTGTATTTTGTAGGTTCAACATAGTTAGCATCGCATCTTTGCCGCTGCGCGTCGGATCGGTGAGTGAGACAAATTGCATAGTATTATTGAAATGATGGATCTGTAAGTTTTATCGTTTGTATCTATATACAGAAGATGTGTCACAAAATGCATAAGAAATTCCTTTATTTAATAAAAATGTTAATAGTTACTAAACTTCTGACATTTTTTTATCTGGTTTTATTATAGTCTTTTTTCATTAAAAATATATTTATTTATATATTTAAATTACGCTAAGTTTATTTTGTAATTTTATATGTAAGTAATTGTTTTGAATTTTAGTTGATCTCAAAACAGTGTAATTGTTTAACCGCTCGCGGTCTCATACACGGATATGAAATTTCACTCTGAATGTGTCATTGTTAGCTGTAATGCTTTTGAAATCAAACTGAATCAGATTTCAAGTAACAATACATATTTAATAATAAATATATACGGAGTTTGGATTATTTTATATTTTTAATTAAATTAGCTATATTAAAGTTGCTCTAAATTTATCCGATATTTTTTTTTTAATAAAATCGATTTTTAATTTTTTATAAGACATTTTATGAGACATCTCTTTATTTAAATATAATTTGAAAAATTGCAAAAATATCATTTTGGTGTGGATTATATTGGGTTGTCCGGAAAGTCCATGCCGATTTTGAAGGAAAATTGAAACGCAGAAGATTTAAATTTTAGTATACATTTATTAAATTTAAATCTTTTGCGGCGCGAACTTTCCGGACAACCCAATACGTTATTGACCACGATCTCCATCGCAATTATGGTGCATTGTGCGGGATATTGAGTTATTGTCGATCGATGAAGTTCTTCAGCGTCATTTTCGTTTCGTTTTTCTTGTTTTCCTACACTCCGATATTCGTAATTCATTAAAAAATTCCATTGCATCCTCGTTTCTTCTCAGAAATATATAGGATGGCATATCAATGTTGAACATTCTTTTTTTAATTTTAGATTTTTTAATAGATTGGCAAATGATTTTTAATTTTATAAATATATAGTCACTGCAATATTAAATATTTTGTCAATTATATCGTGAATTAAAATTTTCTTAAATTGGAACTAAAAAATCCTTACTTATAAGTCTATCGTCAAAATCAATTTGCTGCAGTCTTGTAATTTTGAGTTATCTACTTGCGAATAAATATATTCCGATGGCTTCATTTCAATTAAATCAATATTTTTTTTCATTTCTCTTAGCTTGTTTCTCGTATACGAAACACTCTATATATAAGTTCATCGTTTATTAATAGAGATCATTATTTCCGCAATGCTGTTTAGCAACGAAATGCTTCGGGTGTGGAGACGAGAAAGTGCCTTTTTACCACGAATATTTGCGCGCACTCACATACGTACACATATCAATGTATGTATGAAATTCATTCTCTTATTTCGTATATATTACATATGTAATATGTGTATTACACACATTATGTAATACACACAACACACAACATACACATATATATACACATATATATGTGTACGTGTATATGAATTGACTTACTTTCTGTGCATAAAGCTCGATACATTTCGTGTACCCGTGTGCATTTATGAAACTTTATTTGGCTTGCTTGTATAAAAGTAACATATATATATATATATATATATATGTGCGAATGAGCGTATGAATGCACGTATAGGATGTACACACCCTTTTCCGCGGAGCTCGGTTCAGCACCTAGACAGAAAGAAAAAAAAGTGCTCGATAAAAATAACTCTTAAAGCGGTTCCAACGGTCTCATTTCGTCTCTTGTCATCTTTTTGACTGAAAAGAGTCTGATTTATTACGCGATTACGAAAGATGTCGCGAGTAGAATAAGTATAGAACGGTACATGAATGCTAATAGTATATGACCTTTGTGTCGCATATTTCTTAGATGAGTATTTTACAGCAATTTCCTATAACAAATCTTTGGAAGGAAGTACCTGTGTAAAATCTTGAGTGTTATTCAAAAGAAAATTTGTTTTAATTATTTCTGTTTCTTAATAGCTGCGATTTCTTTGGCAGCTTTATTAATAATCTAACATATCGGTTAATCTTTTTTATCTTAACCCAATAATCTTTTATTTTTTTTAATTCGTGAGAGAGACTAAAAGTTGAAGCTAATTGAAAGATTAAAACTAATTGATTATAGATAAAGTCATTTATTAATCAATTACGAGTCATGGTCGCGTTATATAAACCTCGCAATATACAAAGTGCGCGATATCAGCATATCGATGGGGATTTCTGGCTCTTATCGTGCACTGCGTTTACAAATATTACTTTATCAGGATTGTAAAACACACCAACATGTACATACACATAAAATACGCAAACATCGGATGAATCGCGCAACTGCTGCATATGGTGATAAACGTGCCGGTTATCCTCTATCATCGATATAACGATTCCTTGTATTTTCAAAAGCAGATTATTATTTTATTCCCGCTTTACCTCTCTATATTGCATGACATATCACATCATATGTATATATATATAGAATATATTAATCATTTTTTAATCGTTGCGTAACGCTTCGATTTTTAGTATGCAAATGTACATGTTTTACATATTGCGAAAATTTATTTTTTATCGAAAATTTTAATAAATGTCGTGTTTATCGAAAATAATTTAATATTTTTGTGCAAATAGTACGCGGTTGAATATTATGTAATGTATTATGAATGAATAATTTTCATCGCCAATTTTTATTGAAAAATATTTCTCTGATGTGAACACAAATACATGATGTACGAAACTGTACACTATATATATATATGTAGGCATACATTATTCGTCGTTATTTCTATCGTCTATCGATCTTTCTGCTTCGTGGCGTGTGTAATACTATCCTCTTTCGGCGAACCTTTGATTAAAGCTTCGTTGCGAGACTAAAGGATTAATTGAGTATTTTCTGCATTAAGAATTTACAAAATTCCTCATCTTCGTCCTCACTCGACCGAATCTTCTCATGCGAGATTACGTTGAATATATCAAAAATTCCTGACTTCTCTCTTTTTTTCGGCTGCCTTGAATCTTGAGACAATTGCTGTCAATGTGGATCTCGTGACACTCGTCTTTCTCATCCGGTTTTCTCCCGAGGGATGCTTTTATCGTGAATGTTTACAGGGTTTATCTGCGCACTCTTTCCATACTGCCATGCACCAGAGTCACTTTACGTTCACAACCCTTAGTAATATACGGAGCATGTAACGCATATGTGTTGCACCCCTGCACAGTACCAGATTTTTCGTGGGGCGTTTTTAATTTCTTCAGGGTTTGGGGGACTAAAAGGTTTCCTTTGAAGAGAATATGCGCCCTTTTGAGAGAAATTTTATTGAGGAAAAGAATAATTTTTGATTCCTTCCAGTAAGTGATAAAAAAAAGGGCAACACGAGATTGAGAATTTTTATAAAAACTAATTTTTGTCTGAAATCTCACTGTAGAATTCAACTTTGAATTTGACGCGATGACAGTAATTTAGATTTTATTGAATTTCGAAACCATGCTTTTACGAAATATAATTTACCAGGAATATTGTTCACGACAATTTAATTTACCGTCGCAATCCAAGAGCTAGTTTGTTCATGATGATACTCGGAAATCGTTGATTGCTGTAAATACGTAATTCGCGCTTCACGAAGATAGAAACGATGATGGTCGTTCTTGTAAAGGACAGAGATAAAGAAATAAGGGGCGTTCCTTCGGAACGCGTGCCTTCACTGCTTTTTAGAGCTGTGACGTGCAGGTGCAACCCTCATGTTTCGGCGGTCTGCACGCGATTTCGACATTAATTTTACGTCGCACGCGTGCCACGATAACTTCTGCTGACGTATCCCCTCAGTCTCGTGCCCGGTTTTCCATCCCCTATATTTGCGTGCACTGTTTCCATATTTTTTCTTAATCGCGTCATTTAGGTAAGCGAGTTATAATTTGCCATCATGAACTTGTCGCTAGCTTTACGCTTGGAAAATCGCCCAAGTTCCATCAGCATTCTGATGAATCGTGTCTAAATTTGTATTTTATTAATCATTTCTTTGAAATTTTTTTAGCTAAATAAAAAAGCGTATATTATTAAATAACAGTTATTTTAAGAATTTGTAGAATTGAATTCGATTCATTTAGCTTGATTATTGTTTGAAAGAATTTTTGAATTAATTATTTGCGCTAATTATTGCGTCTCGTATTCCAAACTGACTCTATCTACCTTCATTCGTTATTTTCTCGTAATAATATTCTTGAAATGAAAAATGAACTTTACAAAAAACAATGAACAAAAAATTTTTTTAATTATTCAAATTTATAAGATTATAACCATTTGCTGGCTACTATAATTTTATAAGCTTTGACAATATCTGAACTGTGCATTTAAAAAAAATGGATAAGAAACATGAAATGATTATCTTGCTATTCCCCACGCAATAGAAATGTCTTCAGGAATTTATTACAGTATAGGTTTTAGGAAAGTAAGATTTAAGGAAAGATTCAAACGCGGTACATAAATTACCAGTTTTTTTTAACAAGATTGATCTTAGATTGTATAAGAATTATATGTATAATTCAAGTACAAAACGTGAAAGTTTCTCGATACCTCAAAATTATTAAATTTCAATGAGAATTTAATTTCCTCGATATCGCACAATTGTAGAAAAATCTATTTTCCATCGACTATTAGATTTATTAAATACAGATATTTCTTTGTTTTAATATTGAAGTTACAATAATTTCAATTTTTTATAATGTTAAAATTTTACGTAGCAAATTGTCTAGATTGTAAAACAATTGTTTGATAGAAACAGTCTCCGTTTAAATGTTAGAACAGTTACATAAATTATGTTATATTTTTTTTTCATGTTATAACTGTGATAGAGTAATTTGGTAGGGTCCAGCAAAATTTCATTTTCCAAATGTCGGTATGCACTGCGTGCGCGACAATTTCATCTGAATCACTTCGGCTCTCGTCACGTTCGTCGGCTCAGTAATTTGGAAACTTCGCGAATGCCAGTTGGAGTTTGTACTCGGAAATTGTATTGAATTATACAATGCGCACGGCTGCATCGCGCGCTCCATAATGATGCACCTCATTCTGCAAAATTACCGTCAGATAAGGTTGTTCACAACGGGAGGTGAGACGATTATTATGCACTCGCGTCAATGTTGGACTCGGCGAAAGCTTGTCGTAGTGAAAATGGAATGCGATTATTATCGGCCGCTGGTTGTAAAAAGTGTGATTCCATCGGTATCATCTGTATATTTGCTCGCGAAGTGTGAAAACATTATATAAAGAATTCATGATGATTAAGGGAAGTATAAATACTATTGCAATCTTATCTGCGAATAATAATGTAGTAGATCTCTTCAATGAATTCAATAACATCAGAAAACATCACGGAAAAAAAACACAGCTGAAAACTTCATTGATTCAGCAAATCTACAGTTGTAATATACAGACAGTCAATTTTCTATGTTAAAATAGCAAAGTTGACAGCTGAATAACATTAGCTATTTGTTAAATCATCAAATCTTCTTAGTTATTGAATTCGCGTAGTAAATTATATATTTATTCCGCGTTCTTTACAAGTTTTGGTAGCCAATTTAACTGATATTACTACGCTAATTTAGTAGAGTTAAGACCGTTTTTAAGATCGAAAAATCATTTCGGCATTTCTGAGGATTATATACGTAGTATATAAATTCACACAAGAATCATACAAGCATTTAAGATCCAGCTAAACCGTTTAAGATTTCTATAATTAAAATTTTGATTTCTATAATTTGTGTTATCATATACGGTCCTATAATATATTATTATAATATATTATATATATAATATATATAATATATTATTATAATATATATTGTTTACAAGTTTTATTTTGAGAAGATAAAACAAGGAAAATGTTTCTGGAGAAATACTTTTCTCAATTTAAAGTAAGTTGGGTTGCCACAAAACTGGAAATCAAGGAAATATCAGGGAAATTAGGGAATTTTGTAAAATTTTTTCTAAAGTTAAAATGTGGTAATTCTGGAAAGATTCGCATATAATTATTTTAATTATCAAATCGTTTAATTAATTAAGCCTCCGTTTTTAAGCAAATAAGTATATGTATCCTAAGCACAGAAAATTAACAAGTTCGATTTATCCGCGAAAGGATTAGAAATCCAGGTTTCTTGTTCGCATTAGAGGCGTGCGTCGTTTAGAGTGTCGATTCGTTTTCATCGACGCGTTTTCACAGCTGCCGCATCCAGAAGGCGCCCGTCTAAATTTACTCTTGGGCCTCCTCTTTCACGCCCTTCCTCGTCCTCTTCCCACGTCTCCATTCCCCCTTTCGTCTCTTCTGTCGACTTTCCGGTTTCTCGGCGCCCTTAACGATGCTCTCACGGAAGTACGTTAATGTACATGCTTGCCCTGTTATTAGATCGTCTCGCTCTCTCTCTCTCTCTCTCTCTCTCTCTTTTCGTTCGCTCCTTCATTCGCGATCTCTCGATCGACTTTTCTCCTCTGTCCACCCATATACCTCTCTATGCCTTGTGGAGCCCAGATCGATCGATCCTCGCGCGCGAGAGTCACGAATTCACGTCGTGGCCACGATTCGAGCTCTCCCGTGTCTCGGGAACGAGAAAACGATCGATAGCACAATGCTTCGCCCCCGTGGTCGCTCGAAGAGAAAGGTGAGGAGAGAGAACACGAGGAGAGGCAGCGAGAGAGGGGCAAGATCGTTCCTTCTTATTCCATTAAAGGCGAGTTTACACGGGTTCGCTCTTCACGAGCAACGTTCATTGTGAAAAGGGAGTGGACAAGCAAACAATGCCCCATCAAAATGATCGTCCACGGTAAAACAAGTCTATACGTAGTTTCGTTTGTTTTGAATGGTCGTCTCACACTCGTAGTCATATAAGTATGATCTTATAAATCATAGATAAGTTTATTTTGAATTTAGCTTGTAAAGATAAACGTTATTAAATGAACAAAGAACTGCTATTCTGTGACTTCGAAATTACATGGCGATCAAATTTTCACATTAGTAACATAAAATCTATAGTAATATGAATTATGCTCTTCTATAAAAAGAATAATAAAACTAGACTTTTCTGGTAGTTTTTGGATTCATCACGTTACAATTTTGATTATTGTATATCATGTTAGAAAAAGACAAAATATGTGAAAACCTTTTTTTGCTGCTTTAATTGTAAATTTCTCAAACTTGTGACGTGATGAAGCAATTTAGAAAATGCGGATTCATATTAAAAAAATTATAAAAAATGCATAGTGTTCGAGAAAAAGATTTTTTTTCGAACAGTATTATTATAACAAAGTAAAATTATGTACATAGATTTACATATATTTATAATTCTTTCTAACATGTAAGTGCTATATAAAGGCAAGAATTCTCGAGCGATGATGTTCTTTAATCTCTTTCGCTGTCTTAGCTAGCTATTTCTCTGACTCGGTAGTCCTTTCCTTTGCCCTTGGCAATGGTAGTAAAACTCGAGGCGAGGGCTCGAGACAAAGCTAGCGGAGGTAGGACGTGCCATTTTCGCGCGGTTCCCTTGTGCGGCGATGATTGCTGCACTGGCGTTTTTGTCCTGACCGTTGTCTGCCGCGAGATGCAACGTGTAACGGCGTGGAAACGAAGAATCGTTTCTGCGCGGAAACACCATCCGAGATAGTACCGCTGTCGTCCTGTTATTCCTTTGATAAGGCTGAAGGTGCGCGAGCAAATTACCATTCGCTTGTCTCAATTATTATCGTATTTATACTCGTCGTCTCTACCGTCGCTTAAGCGTTGTTTGTCCGGAAGCTGCGATAACGAAGAACGTAAAGGTAGATTAATCTCGAATAGATGTTTGCTTGAAACTTGAATCACTTTTAGGATGAGAACAAGAAATTATGCGACATAATAAATATTTTTGGATACTAAAAAGTATGTAAAAATTAAGTTTTCAGAATTCCGATTTTAAAATTTAATCAGAAAGATATAAATTAGACACTTATAGTTGAATCTCAAATAGTCTAATTTAAACAACTAGAAATTCAATTAAAATAATTAGAAATCTGATTCAAATCATCAGAATTTGTTTTATTTGTACTTCTTGTTGGTGTAATCAGAATATTTTTCTCGTAACTTTCCTAATGTTCACGGTTTGCAGTAACCGGAAGTTCTTGGCACGTTTAGTTCACCCACGTGATTTTCCTTACATTCACGTTCTACCAACGTGATGAAATAAAGACTACACGTAGGATACGTGATAGAACCAGCACGTGTGCTCTTTGCTACGCGCGAGTTAATTCTATAGCATCCGTCTTGACGTGTACAGTAATATCTTCATTATTCGAAGTTGAAAAAGCAGTTTTAATTGTACGTAAGCTAAAAATTATTTAATCGTGTGTTACATGTTTGGAGAGAGTGTTTGATATTATGGTGTTAGTAATTATTTTCTTTATAGTAATAATGTACTTTATTTGTTACGTTGACAGAGATAATACCAAATGCTTACCGTAGAAATGAACAAAAAGCAATTCAGTTGCAATTCTGGAACTAACTTGCGCGCATTGCTCGACAGTACAGTCGGCTTTATCAACGTCGTTCCGTGTGCCTGCATTTGTAAAAAGATCTCATAACATGAGCGCTTCCGTTCTTTGTGTACATGAAGCAATTGTACTATGCAATTAATTATGTAAATGAAAAAGTAGTCTGAATATTAATAGAAAAATTTGTCCGCTTAATGTAAGCGCACAGAACGTTTTTGCATTCCTATGTACGTTATAGGTAGGCGCATTGAAGGCGGTATTAAGCCATTTAATTCCGATTGACAGGCATCGACGTTTCGACATCTTCACTTCCGCTGTCCCTTTCACTTTTATTCGCTTTTATCGACGACAGCTTGTTAATTAAGCTTTAATTCGATGTCATGGTATATTAATTGTTAGTCACTGTCTGATAAGATTTTCCACTACACCAGTCATATATTTTCGTTATCGCGTCATTTCATTTTGTATTTTAGCTCTTAATTTTTATGAATGAACATAAAATACATGTGTGGAAAAGATGTATAAAAAACAACATATATTTTTTTTAATAAAAAATTGCAGTATGATTAAAGTGAGAATTTTTCGTAAGTTATCAAAACATTTTTGCTTAATTAATAATAGAATCGAAGAGAAAGAATATTAGTCTTTTACAGTTCTTTTATATCAAAAGAATTAAAAACTATTTTTAATCTATTGTTAATTAAAGCTATTTTAGAAATTTTATGCTTTGGAAATAATTTTTTTATTATTATTACTAGTCTATTTATTAAATATTAAATTCGAATTTTGATTTTAAATATATTAAATATATTAAGACGTATTATTCATTTCTCTTTTTATTATTCATGATCCGGCAATCTGGAAAAGAGATGTCTTTTAGATTTACTTCGTTAAACTTTATTTTTTTCCCATTTAGTGTAACAATGCGTTAAAGAAATTTTATATTGTCGTTTTATATTGTCACTTTTACGCATTGTAACGCATACAGTTTACCTGATAAGGGAACGCAGAGGCGGAAACGCACGAGCCCACACGTCTGCGTTTGCGTAGGTGTGTACAGGTAGATTCATGAACCGTTATTACGACGTCGAGAGGAATATCTAAAATCCAGAGGTAACATCACGCTGCACAATTTATGGAAACACAGGTCGGAGTTCATAAACATTACGTACAATTAGGTGACCAGCTGAACAAGTCATAAATACTAGAGAACGTGTACAATTTTGATCACGTTGCAAGCTTCGTAATCATTTCATCTGAATTCATCATGTTCACTTTTAATCGTAATTAATTTTAATTGAAATTAAAATCAAGAAATATATTTAAAAAATAAGAAAAGAATTAATTTGATAAAGTTTTGTATCATATCATATGATACATACTTAATGGTGTAATAATGCATTAAATTTAACATTTATATAGTTTCAAAAAAATTATCATTTCATGAAAATCTATTTTTAGTAGAGAATATTCAAAATATCATTGTTTAGATTCTTAAGATTTGTTCTATTTCTGGAACGGTATAATGTTAAGCGATGATGAAGTATCGTTTTAATAATCATGAAGCTGACGCAGAAGCATTTTTTATCGGTCGCGACTTCCGGTCTCAGGCCGCCAAGCGACATATGCATGTACAGTCATACGTATTTCTATTCTGGAATGAAGCAATGTTTGCACTGATAACGACTCAAGGGAGAAAGGTCGAGGATGCGAAGGAAGAAATCATGAACTCTCGTTCTTGGGGATTACCAGGCTTAATTAAAACCGCAAATCGCGATCGAGCACCCCGAGCTTCGA
>Ga0157363_1004775_pt1 | contig 12556 bp, 6 predicted proteins | sample AttsexASBM1_FD_111477 | JGI IMG/M metagenome (GOLD analysis project Ga0157363, IMG submission 111477) | Fungus gardens microbial communities from leaf cutter ant in Ribeirão Preto, State of São Paulo, Brazil - Atta sexdens ASBM1 | ecosystem: Host-associated > Fungi > Mycelium > Unclassified ...
GAAAAGGAGCTTGCAGAACAGCTTGGCGTTACGCAGCAAGCCATTTCCGTACGATTACATACGAATAAAGATTGAATTTTACAAAAAAAGCTCAGAACTTTTTTGTACACCTAATATATCTTCGTAATCAGCAGGGTCAAATCATCGCTATCGAGTATATCCAGCAACCATTCGCGTTTTTTCACATCCTTTAACATATATGAGAGCCTTTTATCATCATCTTCTTCCGCAATTACAGCCATCGTATCGGCGTTTCATCATGTATGGGATCATCCCATCTTCCCATCGCAATCCATGGTAATAAGCATTCAGCCAGGAAGCACAATATTTTTCGGATTTTGTCAAGAAATTCCATAGTATGAGACATGTAAAAATGTAATGAGAGAGAATGGCTCTTTTTCTCAACACCGCCACTTCCTTCACGATAAATTTCTTTTCAACGATAAATCCTTGCAAATCCACAAACGTTGGTATGGTCATGGCGAATGATTTTTCGAGATTGGCGATCGATTTCGATGAATATATTTTATAGCGTGTCGGAGAATGCACTTAGATGATTTTGTGCACAACATTGGTTAATGGATTATACTGAACGCGATCGTATGATGAGACAATAGACTATAGTATTTGCAGGGATATTCTCCTTGCAGTCAAATTCTACATCCATAGTGGCGCTCTTGAACGGATTCATTTTATCGCGAGCAGTCAATGACTGAATCGCAAAAGGTTTTTTCTCGATGTACGAGAGCATGTTGAGTAGCGTTTCGAAGCAGTTGATTTCATAATATGCTTTACGAAAACGCGCGTACATATCAAACAGGATGGCGTATCTCTTTTTATCAAAATCCAAATTCAAATCATCATAAATCTGATAATCGGATAAAAATCTGAATTTAGATAGAGTTTCACGTTACTCAAATTACATATACGTCGAACACGCTTGCATCTTGAAGTACTCGTATATGAGACTTCCAATCAGACGTATCGTTTTCAATGCGCATATTTCGAGAATCGAACCTCACGTATATAGCTCCATACGATCTGTCTGAAAGTTATACCGCTCTATCGGAACAAAGAGACTTCCGATTAGTCGTATCGTTTTCAATGCGCCTATTCCAAGAATCGAACCTCGCGTATATGGCTCTTTATGAAAATTTTAATCACTTTATCGGAACAAATATAGCTCTATACGGAAATTCGAAAATTTCTATCAGAATAAATATAAGACTTCCGATGAGACATATCGTTTTCAATGTTTTACATTCCGAAAACTAAATCTCGTGTATATGGACTATATGGACTGTACGAAATTTTCGGAGATTCCGCTCTCTTGGATGTCATTATTATAACGGAAAACGTGATAGATTCATGTATGTCCTATACAGCACCTAAAGTTTTCAGAATTTGTAAAATAATCGAAAAAAATTCAGAAATATTTCAAAAATATTTCAACTAAAAGTGAGACATTTTATAAAAGTTGCAAAATGTCTGTAATATTTCTGAGGTAACTCTGGAATAGCAAATGTCCGCGATTCTTGCACATGGAATCTTGTTGAAAGATTGCTAAAATATTGTAGAAAAAATCTGTAATCTTCTTGAAATATAATCAAAATGTTACAGAAATAGCTGAAACTTTTTCAAAATATTATTGACTATATTAATAAATATTATTAACCCTTTCAATGCGAAGTACTTAAATAAACTTTTATTAAAAGTCTTGTGATTTAAAAACTCTTGTGATTTTTCTATTCACAGACTACAAAACTTATATATATATATTGTATGCATCATACAGCATGGTACTATAATACAATTAAAAATACGTGTTTAGAAAAGCTACAAAATAAATGTGTAAATATAAGAACAAATATAATTATCATGATCCAAAGCAAATAACAAATAACAGACATCGTTTCGCGCCCAATCGGGGTCATCCTCAATGTTACACATAAACATACTTAAAAATAATAAAATTTAAATGTTTCACTCAATAATACAAATATTTATAAATAATATTTATAAATAATAAGGAGCATACGACGACAGATGTTCAAACGAAAATAGTATACTTGTTATTATTATATAAGAAAACAGACGTTCAATCAAGATTTGATCATCATACGTAAAGATGACAATAAAGAATTACAAACAAGTTTATTAATTAGGAGTAAGAAAGTCAAAAAAGTGTTAATACCAGTATCAAGATGACAAAGAAGTGCATAATATTAAAAAAATTATCGCAAGTCAATAAAGTAATAACAAATTCTTTTCCTTTCCAATCGCTTGTGATACGCGTTAATTGAGTAAGATAAAAAGTCCAGAGAATGAAGTTTACCAACAAATATATATTAAAAAAAGGAAAAAAGAAAAAAATTTTTTAATAAATGCATCGGCGACTAATGTTCTCTTTATAATTCCTTTTTTATGGAAGCAAAGAATGACTTCCTGTGAGAATATGGAATTTCCAGATTCTATTTAAAAATTAAGGAAAAGAAAATTTTTAATAAAATTAAAATATTTTTGATAATACAATGATTAATTATGAAGAATCAATCTAAATTCACATTAAAGTTCGCTTACCACGTATTTTTTAACACAAGTCCTCGCAGATGTAACTCTGAATACCCCAATTTAAAAAAACCGAGAAAAATCTGAACAAATGATAAGAATCACTACTGATAAATTTTTTGGAAGATCATGGCTGACGAATAGAATTTATATAGGGTGAAGGGAAAGAAGAAAGTTAGTGGAGAGGGTAGTTCTATGTGTGGGGATTTTTCCGATGATTGATAGTAGATTTCAGGAAAGCGTTCTATGTCACTTTGTTTATTTAAGCAATTATCTTGTCGTTTAATATGGATCATTTCAGAGACCATCCTTTTATAATAAGATTGTTCTGAATCGAGATATACTAACATTTTTCCAATCAATTGTATGATCATGGTCAAGTTTGTGGCGAGAGATAACAGATAAAGAATTAGTAGGTTTTTTTAAATCATTTATGTATATTCTTTTAAACGCGTTCTTAATTTTCTTTTTATCTGTCCTACATAAAAGTAATTGCAATCATGACAATTAATTTTATAAATTTAAACATTAGAATGTTCTTCTTTTTTTATTTTGTCTTTGCTTGTTTTAATGAAATTGTTCATACAATAGGTTTATAAGCTATGTTAAAGTCGAATTTTTTTTGTAATAGATTTGAATTTTTCAGAGATTTTATAGAAATGAACGGAATGGTAAAATATTTTTTAACAATTCTGGAGGAATCCGAGCAATGTCTTTTTTTTCTCTGATGTTTTCAAAATTGCTTTCGGACGACAACACCTTGATTCTATTGTTAATAATTTTAAATAAAAATTCGGATGGATATTATTTTGGAGAATATTGATTAGGGAAATAATATTATTTTTATGGAATATTGGATGGGAAAGGAATAGAATTCTGTCCAACTGCCCAATTACAACACCCCTTTTATGTTCAACAGGATGATTAGAAATTTAGTTTTCCGAATAATTCGAATTCTACTTTGATAAGAAAAGAGCTCAAAGAACTAAATCAATTTGTTATAATCATCCTGTTTTGTTAATTACCGGATAAGGATAGTACTACTATAATACTAAATTTTAAAAATTACAATAAAAAAATGTATGAAATTTTGTCTGACAATATGTACTTACAAAATGATAAAAAAAGATCTTACTAGCAAACTGACGATAGAAACGCGCGATACACTTTGACATGATGAAGAACTAAAGGTTATATTGATCAATCCACGTATAAAAAATTGTATATATCGAACGGAGATTTATCAAGATCTTATGAGCTCCCTAAAGTACATAAGGATGGATATCCTTTAAGAACGATTATTAGTTGCATAAATAGTCCTCTCTTCAATTTGTCCTTTCTAGAATTATTGAAAAAAGCAATAAAAAAAATTTTAGTTATATTAAAAACAGTTTCGATCTTGTCAAAAAAATTAATGGTAAAAATTAATGCCTTTACAAGAAAATTATCAAATCGTATCATTCGATGTATTCGAACATCCTAACAATCTAGCTTTAAAAAGTGTCTTGGAAAGATGGGATTCTATATGCAATAACACAATAATACCGTTCCACGAATTTAAAATAGCAATTTCAATTATTCTAAAGTCTACTTTTTTAAATTCAATAACAAAATTTATGAACAAATATTCGATCTGTCTGAGATTTCCTTTCCCTCCAATTCTAGCGGATTTGGTAATACAAGATTTGGAATGTAGCATTTTTAAGACACTAACAATACATGTTCCATTCTATTATCGCTATGTTGATGACATCATCATTGTAGTTCCTAACGAATATATTAATACAATCTTATCCTCTTTTAATTCATATCATCAAGAAAGAATCAAGTTTACGATTGAATATGGCGATAACGGAATAATAAACTTTCTCGATGTAAAATTATTAATCGAAAATGGGAGAATTATTTTTGACAATTACAGAAAGCCTACAAATTCTGGAAGATATTTAAATTACTTTTCTAATCATCCTGTTAAACACAAAAGGGGTGTTGTAATTGGGCAGTTGGACAGAATTCTATTTCTTTTCCATCTAATATTCCATGAGAATAATATTATTTCCCTAATCAATATTCTCCAAAATAATGGATATCCATCCGAATTTTATTTAAAACTATTAACAATAGGATGTCAAGGTCATGTCATCAAGATGTTGTCGTCCAAAAGCAATTTTGAAAACATCAACAGAGAAAAAAAGATATTGCCAACTCGGATTCCTCCAGAATTGTTAAAAAATATTTTACCATTCCGTATTTCTATCTAAAATCTCAAAAAAATTCAAATCCATTACAAAAAAATTCGACTTTAATATAGCTTATAAACCAATGAATTGTATGAACAATTTCATTAAAATAGGCAAAGACAAAATAAAAAAAGAAGAACATTCTAATGTTATAAAATTAATAAAAATTTGTTATAAAATTAATAAAAATTTATAAAATTAATTGTCATGATTGCAATTACTTTTATGTAGGACAGATAAAAAGAAAATTAAGAACGCGTTTAAAAGAATACATAAATGATTTTAAAAAACCTACTAATTCTTTGTCTGTTATCTCTCGCCACAAACTTGACCATGATCATACAATTGATTGGAAAAATGTTAGTATATCTCGATTCAGAACAATCTTATTATAAAAGGATGGTCTCCGAAATGATCCATATTAAACGACAAGATAATTGCTTAAATAAACAAAGTGACACAGAACGCTTTCCTGAAATCTACTATCAATCATCGGAAAAATCCCCACACATAGAACTACCCTCTCCACTTTCTTCTTTCCCTTCACCCTATATAAATTCTGTTCGCCAGCCATAATCTTCCAAAAAATTTATCAGCAGTGATTCCTATCATTTGTTCAGATTTTTCTCGGTTTTTTTAAATTGGGATACTCAGAGTTACATCTGCGAGAACTTGTGTTAAAAAATATGTGATAAGCGAACCTTAATGTGAATTTAGATTGACCTTCATAATTAATCATTATATTGTCAAAAATATTTTAATTATTAAAAAGCGTTTTTTTTCCTTAATTTTTAAATAGAATCTGGAAATTGCGTATTGTCACATGAAGTCATTCTTTGCTTCCATAAAAAAGGAATCATAAACAACGGAACATATTAGTCGCCGATGCGTTATTAAAAAATTTTTTTCTTTTTTCCTTTTTTTAATACATATTTGTTGATAAACTTCATTCTCTGAACTTTATCTTACTCGATTAACGCGTAACACACAAACGATTGGAAAGGAAAAGAATTTGTTACTATCTTATTGAGTTACTATCTTACTTGCGATAATTTTTTTAATATTATGCACTTCTTTTTTTGTCATATTGATACTGTATTAACACTTCTTTGATTAGCAAACTTACGTTTCTAATTAATAAACTTGTTTGTAATTCTTTATTATCATCGTTATGTACTGATGATGGTCAAATCTTGATTGAAACGTCTATGTTTTCTTATATAATAATAATAAATATATTATTTTTGTTTAAACATCTGTCGTCGTGGCTGTATGCTTATTATTTGCTGTATCCTTATTATTTATATTTGGAAATAATAAACTAAATTAATGTACTTAAATTAAACGGATCAAATAAATTAATATAAAATAAAAAAAAAAGAAATAATCATTTGTTGCGTCCAATCATCTTGACTCTGATATTACGTCCGCAGTAACGTATATATTAGATGTCAAAATTGGTGTCAAAGTAGATAAAATATTCACAAGCATCGTAAATCAAAATTCTCGTTAAATCTAAAAAAATTAGTGAAGACAAATATTACATCAACACACTATTTAAAGCAAAGAAAATGTCAGGGCATTAATGTATAGTGACAAGTATAATGACACTGAATATAATGCAACTCCATCTGTACATTAATATATATATATAAATTAAAACTTATAGTCAAAGATATCTTAAAATTACAATGTTGTGATGTCAACTAATAAAAAAACTTCCACAGTTGTGTTAGTATAATTTTCTTCTATCAAGAAATATTCAATTCGACATTGAAAGAATATAAAATTTGAAAGCTGTTTTGCGAAGAAACTTTTCTGGTTGCGATACATAGAGTGAAGGAATGAAAAAAATGGGAGGTTGGAAATAGTTAATCAATCGTTGGTCAATCTTAGCAATTGACATCCCACGGGAAGTTTAATTATTGTAACAACTAGGCGAAGGATTCGATATGCCTATTAACAAGAACAATATTGAAAAAACTTCAGTTAAATTTATAAAAAATATTGAAAATAATATATCTGGCCGCTCAGATAATATTATTAAATTCACTCCACTTCCATCCTCAGTAAATTCTCTAAAGAACTCACCTCTATTAGCCCTAATGATAAGCAACTTTCTTTTTTATGTGGTTAAAAACCACATAAATATCACGTAAATTCATTGAAGATCATAGTGAATTGCTTGTCACAAGGGCTGAAAGGTAACGTACAGGTTTTGAATAGAATTGATTATATTCATAAAATGGAAGTCATTCTCTCGGATACTAATAGAGAACTAGGATACTTATAGAGAATAACCAGAGATCCCACAAGAAAGTTAACCAACGATTTACGTAGCATTCTTGTCAGATGGAAGAATAGGGGTTATATAGATAATACTTTATACAGATGATTGAACACCACTGATGGTAACTTTGCCAGAGCTTATGGCTTACCTAAAATTCATAAATCGGGGAATCCACTTAGAGTCATTGTTTCTTCTATTAATAGTCTACTATTTCTCTCTTTTTTTACACATCATTCATGGTAGCAGCAAACCCTAAGGAATTTGGTTAGGTAAAAACCAATTTCCATTTGGTCAGCAAATTGAATTGCGTTTTGAACCGGATTATGTTTTAGTGTTCTTGGATGTGGTCTCATTATTTACTAACATAGATTTAGTATCTAAAAGTTGAGAGGAGATGGGATTACATAGCCAAGAATACTACGAGTATTATACCGTTAAACGAGTTCCTTGTTGTTGCAAACTTTTATTCTATCTATATTTTTTACTTTTAATCAAAGATTTTACAAACAAATATTTGGTACCCCCATGGGTTCACCCATATCTCTTGTTGCGGAAATTGTTTTACAGGATCTGGAAATATCAACCATCATTGAAATGTTGTCTGTACAACGTTGTTCTACTGTCGTTATATGAACGATATTGTTTGGCGACTCCCTTTAATACCATGAATGATATTAAAAACATTTTTAATTCATTGCATACTAGGTTGCAGTTCACCATAGAAATTGGTACTCAAGTTTGAATTTTTTAGACATAACTATAATTATTGATGAGAATAAAATTATATTTAATAGATTTCAGAAGTCTTATTCGGGGAGGTTTCTAAACTTTTATTCCCATCATTCTTTGTGTCACAAAAGAGATGATTATTATATGTGCCGTAGATAGAATCTTATTATTGTCACTCAAAATTTCATGAACGTAATCTAAATGCTATTCAAACGTTTTTGGAGAATAGCTATCTTCTCCATTTCATATTCGCTAGAATTAATAACAGATTCCTTTGTTAGACTCGAAAATATAAAAACTCTCACACTTCTTATTTTCATAAAAAAGAAATATCTAAAGACAAATTTTCATCATACCGTATGTTATATTAGTTTCTGAAAGTTTTAAATCTATCGCCTTAAAAATGAATTCTAAGTTAGCTTATTCAATTCCGAACACGTTAAATAAATATAATATATTGTATATAAAAAAAGATAAGACCAATTAGACGTTTTATCACATCAAAGGGTAGTTTACAAAATATTCTGTGAAGATTGCGAGGCCAGTTATGTGAATCAAAAAAGAAAAAGTTGAAGACGAGATTGCAAGAACATAAGCTTGACATAAATAAAAATACAAATTCTCCAATCGTCATCACGAGCCATTAAATGCAACTATAACTTTGATTGGAGCAATGTAAAAATCCTAGATAAGAAACCTTCCTATAAAAAAAGGTTGATATCTGAAATGATTCATATCAAAAAACAAAGCCAGAGTCTAAATAAGCAAAATAAATCTGAATCATTACGTGATTCCTATCTTCCTATCATACAACCTTTTTCTCTCTCTTAGTTTTTCTTTCCCTTTTTCTTCTTGTTTCCCTTTCCTAACTATTTCCAACCTCCTAATTATTTCCAACCTCTCCTCCTGTTTGAATGCGCGGAGCTTCTATTTCATCTGGTGAGATGGCAGTATCCGTGTGTCATTTTTTGCGAACGGCTTCTCACACACATGACAGTGCGTAGCGCTATTAAATTTTATCGTTTCTCGTAAAATCTGCGAAAATCTATGAAAACGTTAGCGGATAAGATAGTTTTGACATTATATGCTAAATTTTTTAGTTCCTCGGCGAGCCATATTATCATTATCACGATTCAACCGATTCTTCGAGTTAGTCATCGTACGAGCGATGAACATAGTACACTATACTAAAAACCTAATGATGTTGATACATGTAGCTTAATGTATCTTCTTTTTCCATCCTTTTCAGAGTGCATTCCAGGTTGGTATATACAACAAATGGGACGCGCTCCTTTCTGCAGTAATTGTTGAAGCTCAACCACTTGTTGTCCTCACTGGGTAGCCAGATTGCGCAATTATTAAATTTTCCAGTTTATTGCGTGAATTTTCAATTTCGTGCTTATGTATGAAAATAGTGCAGGTATCTGAAAAATAACACAAATTTTTATTATTATTTTTAAAAAAATGTTACTAAAAATATTTATAATTTTTTTCTTTTTTAAATGTATACGAACCTATCAGAAATGTATTCTATTCTTCGTTGCTGTAATTTGCGATCTCACAAGGCGAGATAAATCCTTGATTTTGCTATGGATCAAAAATGCCCTATATTATTGTTGCATGAATCCTGTATGTACGAGATTGATGTAAGAGATTGAATGTGTTTACTCCTTTTTCGGTCGATGAGTTGTAATGGAAGAATTTCTTTTTGCTCCTCGATGAAATAAACATTGAGATGTCGTTGAGACTTTCAAATCTTTTAATTTAACTCAATGTCAACTGGATGCCTGTGAGATTTAGCACTGTAGAATAATGCGGATATGATGACTCTCGCTATGCTTTTTAATTGGGTGTAAAGCGGCACTGACCAAAACATGCATTGTCCATGGATTGCACCATCGCTCTCTTCATTTTAATTTCTCGCGAGAATTTAATGCAACATCCCGCAATGGATTATACTTGTTTACGTTTACAGTTAAATTCAGGATACGCGACAGCGTTTATCCGCCATCGCGTTCCTGGAATTCCTCCAGCGATGTCAGAATACGCGACGCCATTCTTGCAAATCGGAAGAGTTCATACTTTCTCGTGCTCACACTTTTTTTATTCGCACGTTTATCACTCGATTCTGATACAAATTCACCATTAAACATTGTGTTTATCTTAATATCTAATATTGTATTTATCTTTCTGAATAATACTTTGCACTCGTTCTAGCACTATCTCTCTCGCATCTTTGAGGAATTGGCGAGGTTCGATGTGAGTTTATTACGGCACCATTCAATATACAGCTTTCGAATGCTGTATCAATCTCGCATCATCGAAATCCCAGTATCCACTTGCACAAAATGTTTGTGTACAGTATCTTTCAAATTTTCAAGTCTCGCGATACGAGCAATCAACGATTATTTAACACCAATCGATAATCGCAAACGTTTAGCACGACTCTGTTCCTCCAGCGATTCGAAATTATCGCAAAGCTATTCCTACGCAAGAAGTGGGGGCTCTTCTAGCGTATTTAATTGAGCAGCTTGCGCTATGAGATCATGCTCCGTTTGATCCATATTAAAATGTACTGTTTTTCACTAAAATATTGTTTTCACAGAGTTACTAAAAAGTATAATTTTTGCACAGTTGCGTTAAATGTCTTTCACATTGTGCAAATAGATTGTTGCATAGATTGCATGGTTAATATTTGATACAGCGGATCTCGGCATTTCTTACAATACATACCGTCAATATATATATTGATTAATAACATGTTGGCGAACAGCGTGACATAAAGCGAAGATATAAAAATAAATCATACATTCTTATGATGCATGATGAGCAAAACTTGTCACAATCTGAAGAATGATTTGAAGTGTATAAATAGTAAAAGTATATGACGCACATTCTATTTGTTCCATTCAAAGTATTGATTTCAGCGCGCGTTATCGAACGACTTGTTCCTTTAGCATGACTGTCACTGTCACTGTCGCTTTCGAGAACAGCAGTTCTCGATATCATAATTTGATTCTGACTCTGATTCTGATTCTTCTTCATCAATTATAAATTCATCTTCTAAATCTTCTAAATCAATTTCTAATTCTTTTATATTCTAGTTTCATGTTCTGCTTCTACTTCTACTACTTCGTATTTCATCTTGAATAAAACTCGAAGAAAAAAATTTTGTAAAAATTGAAAATTCGCGTATGTATTTCCTTAAATCTTTCACTACTGACAGTGTGTATATACAGATTTCTCCATTTTTATGCTACTGAGGATGAGTTGCATATTTATGAATATTCTTCTTCTATTATCGAATTTTTTACTTTTGTATTCCTCTAGATGATTCATAATATGGTCTAATGACTTCTACATCTAACTACTACTTCTAACTAAGATATGTAAATTCCACATTTTTGACAAGAGACTAGATGGAAATGGAATATTGATGTACATTATTGAGGTACATTATTTTCATGAATAGACATACTTTATTGTTGTTAGCATCAATCTCTTAGATAAAAAAAAAAGAAAAGATTTGATATCATTACAGTGCATTCTTAACACATGTGTCATTGTGCATTAGGCTTAATGACAGTTACATTAAAAATTAACTTGCGTATTTTTTAAGATAAGTAAAATTCTAAATTGAATACATTGCTTAAAATTCATTTTTGAAAAAAGATAATGGAAACAGTCAAACTTTATTGTCGTTGGCGCCGATATCCTTAAATAAAAGAGTTTCGATATCCGATATTCGATATTAGAGTGCATTTTTATGATGTATATCAATTTGATATCCGATCACGTAACAACTGTTCTTCAAAGTAAAAAAAAATCCCCTCCATTTTAGGTGTATAAAAAAAAGTGGAAGGGAATACTGTTTAAAAGAAGAGCTCCGGATTACGTTACCGCATCAGTCGTTCAGAGAGCTTCAACAGAGTTCAGATAGCTATTGCTAATTATATTATAAATGCAGCAATTATAAATTCTCCGAGAAAATAATATATCTCAAGCCAAGCTGAACTATTATGTTCTAATTTAACAGGATGAGGCGTGCAAGAGACAGTAAGTTTATTTAATATTATAAAATATTTTGCTTACAATATGTATTATAAGTATTTTTGTAAAATCTATTTATATGTTTTCTTTTTTTCAAAGCGCATTTTCTCAAACATCGTCTAGTATATCTTCGAAATCTCGCTACATGCCTCGTATCTTGATGAAGATATATGCATTGACATCGACAGCGTACAAATTTCTGAACATTGAGATCGTTGTAGGATCTATATCTCATGTGCAAATTGCGATTAGTGATAATCGAGGCAACCGCATATTCATACTTTATGCTACGTAGAAGACGTTCATCGAGAAACGTGCAGATATCGAGAAATTAATATAATCAACAGTCCCATCATCATCATTACCAATTCAAGATATAAACGAAGAACTTGTTAAAATATATGATATAAATAATGTGAAGTTAAATGGCACATGTTCGTACATGAAACCAACAACTGTGTTTTTTTTATTTGAGCTTAAGCAATGTGTTGAATATGTATTCTATGAACTGAGTCAATATACACATGATGTTAGTAAGAAATTCGAATATTTTGTGTCATTTTTAAAACAAAATTGTATTACTAATAAAAGCGATGCTGCAAACATTTTGTACAAAATTTATGATAAAAATTCTATTATAGAATGTGAACTAATAGTCTATGGTTTAGATTATATTGTA